>OGQX01003115.1_pt1 | contig 11717 bp, 10 predicted proteins | sample 1553291 | NCBI WGS metagenome assembly OGQX01 (sample SAMEA2580030, study PRJEB22360) | human gut metagenome | biome: human gut; feature: human-associated habitat; material: faeces | place: Denmark | collected 2008/2010
CGTGGCCGAGTTCACCTTCTTCCTCGCCATCCCGGTTATGGCGGGCGCGTCCCTGCTCAAGGTGGTCAAGTTCGTCTTCTCCGGCGCTGCGATGACCGGCACTGAGATCGCTGTCCTCGTGGTGGGCTGCGTGGTTGCCTTTGTGGTCAGCCTTGCCGCCATCCGCTTCCTGATGGATTACGTCAAGCGCCATAACTTCAAGTTCTTCGGCCTCTACCGCATCGTGCTGGGTCTGATCGTCCTGGCCGTGGCCGCCATTACCGCCATTGCGTAAATCGCTCCCCAAACACCCCAGCCGCCCGCCCGGGCGGCTTTTTTGCGCCATTGTTGAAAAAATGCACATGAACGAGTATAATAATATTGTCAGTTCGGAAGGGGATTCGGAGGAGAGGCGCTTATGGCAAGATTTGTTCCGTTTATTGTAGATGCCGGTGATAACCAGAAAATTGGCGTACAAATCACGCGGATGAAAAAAACGGATGCGGCACAAACGGAAAAAGAGCCACACTGGCAGACAAGCTGGATGTCGGAGTATATTCAGAGTAATTCCTTTGAAAAATATGCGCTGAAAACCGCAGATGGGGAGCTGGTTGCTCTGGCTGCGTATGAAATATTGGAAAATGATGTAATGGTTCACATCACTTATATTGAGAGCCAGCCGCAGAGCAATCCGACAATTGTTGGACAGGCCAGAAAATACCATGGAATAGGGCGGGTTCTGATTGCCTACGGTATCAAGCTGTCTATTGACCATGCGTGCGGTGGAACGGTTACCTTTGAAGCAAAGGTTCCGGAGCTGGCAGAGCACTATGTGCAGAATTATGGTGCAAGTCCTCTTCCAAGTTTTGGCGGAGCTCCGCGCTATGAGCTTTCCGGTGAAGCTGCAATGAAAGTATTTGTTATGTACTTGAAGTGAGGTGTTTGTAAGATGACAGCACATGAATATTTTGAGAGAGATCCGGAACGGGAGGAGTTTTACCGAACCTTTTACAAAATATGCCGACAATTCAATGTTACGTGGTCTTCTGCATCCCCTGAGGTCAAAGCGTTTGTGGAAGAAGCCACCCGAGTGGCCTACGAGCAGGGGAAGGCCCGCCGCAATGGTGAGAACCTGAATACAGTAAAGCCGTTCTTTGGGGATGAAGCCTGTTGATCCCAACCCCCCAGCCGCCCGCCCGGGCGGCTTTTTTGCGTCCCGGGGCAATTGCACCGGCCCCGGCCTTGTGTTATACTGGAGCCATAAAGAGAGAACCCGGCGGCGGGAAAGTGCCGCGCCTGAAATTGTCAAAAACGGAGGAGATCCCTATGGAAGCATCGACTGTATATTACACCGACTTCCGGTGTCCTGTGGGCACCAGCCTGACCGAAAAACTGCGCCGCCTGTGCATTGCGGCGGGCATCAAGAGCATTGATATGGACGGCAAGTTCGTGGCCATCAAGATGCACTTTGGTGAGCTGGGCAACCTGGCCTTCCTGCGCCCGAACTACGCCAAGGTAGTGGCAGACCTGTGTAAGGAGCAGGGGGGCCAGCCCTTCCTGACCGACTGCAACACGCTGTACCCGGGCAGCCGTAAGAACGCGCTGGAGCACCTGAGCTGCGCGCAGGAAAACGGCTTCTGGCCCATGACCACCGGCTGCCAGATCATCATTGGCGATGGCCTGCGCGGCACCGATGAGCTTGAGGTGCCCGTGCCCAACGGCGAATACTGCAAGACCGCCAAGATCGGCCGCGCCATTATGGATGCCGACATCTTCATCAGCCTGACCCACTTCAAGGGCCACGAAGCGACCGGCTTCGGCGGAGCCATCAAGAACATCGGCATGGGCTGCGGTTCCCGTGCGGGCAAGATGGAGCAGCACTCCTCCGGTAAGCCCGCCGTGCAGGAGGAGCTCTGCCGCGGCTGCCACCGCTGCGCTAAGGAGTGCGGCTCCGATGCCATCCGCTACAATGAGAACAACAAGGCGGTCATTGATTACGAAAAGTGCAAGGGCTGCGGCCGCTGCATCGGTGCCTGCAACTTCGATGCCATCTATTCCATCGACAGCAGCGCCAACGAGGAGCTGGACCGCAAGATGGCAGAGTACGCCGCCGCCGTCTGTGCAGGCCGCCCCTGCTTCCACATCAGCCTGGTGCAGGATATCAGCCCCAACTGTGACTGCCACGGCGAGAACGATGCCCCCATCCTGCCGGATATCGGCATGTTCGCCTCCTTTGACCCCGTGGCGCTGGATCAGGCCTGTGCCGATGCCTGCCTGAACGCACAGCCCCTGCCCAACAGTCAGCTGGGCCAGAACCTTGCAAAGCCCGGCTGGAACTGCCACCACGACAACTTCAAGGATTCCAACCCCAATGTCGAGTGGAAGGCAACGCTGGATCAGGCCGAAAAGATCGGCATGGGCACCCGCCAGTACACCCTGAAGAAGATCTGAACATAAAAATAAGCCCGACGTTGTCGGGCTTATTTTTATGTCTCTTGCATTCAGGGGCAGACGGAACGATCAATACTCGCTGGAAGCCGGGACCAGTACGTCAATGACATCGGCCAGGGCCTTCCAGTTTTCCTCGGAACAGCCGGGCAGCTCTTTGGCATCCAGACCGGCATCCTCGATGCGGCCGGTCATGCTGTCCTTGTCGGTCAGCAGGGTCTCGGCATCGGCCTTGATGAGCGGCCAGGCATCGGCAAAGCTCTGCTGGTCATCGGCGCTCAGGCTGTCGAACCACTGGGTATAGGCATCTTTGATGTCGCTGACCGGCTGGATGCTCATGTTGCAGCCATCGGCCCATTTCAGCAGGGAAGCCGCCGCAATGACGGATTTCAGCGAGCAGCCGGACACGCCGGGGCCCCAGCCGAGGCAGGGGGCAAAGGCATCGTCCGGGTCAGAGAGGGAGAACAGGGAGTTCTCGTCTGCGTCCAGCGGGCCCACCTTGCCGGTGTCGGCGGTCACGGTGGAAGAGGGGATGCTCTCGCTTGCAGAAGCGGAAGAGCTGGAAGCGGCAGTGCTGCCGGAAGAGGTGCTGCAGCCTGCCAGCACGCCGCACAGCAGGGCGGCGCAGACCAGCAGGGAAAGAATACGCTTGCGAATCATAGGAAAGCCTCCTTTTATCGTGTTCCGGCCCATCTGCCGGAGAAACTGCTCTGGTACATTTCTAGTATACTGTTCTGCCGGGCTGTTGTCAATCGGCGTGCGCAGGACGATTTTTCACCCCGGCTGTGCAAACTATACAAACTTTTGTCGTTTTTTTCTCAGTCGGGCGGGATTGACATTTTTTGCGCTGGCGCGTATAATCCGGCCATGGTCAAACTGGGAGAAACGGGTGAAGAACCGGAAAAAGGGGGAGAAACGGATGCAGAAATTTCTGCGGCGGCTGGAACGCTTTTCACAGTCGCTGCTGTCGCCGCTGTCTTATCTTTCGGCGGCGGGCCTGCTGTTGGTGCGGGGAGCGCTGCTCACCAGCAAGCCCCTGTGTCAGGCGCTGCCGGTGCTGCAGTGGGCTCCGCTGCAGCTGGTGGGTCAGCTGCTCTACAACGGGATGATGGTGCTCATCAACAACCTCAGCGTCATTCTCTGCGTGGGGGTGGCAGCCGTGCACGCCAAAACCGAAAAGCAGGATGCCGCCCTGCTGGCGCTGATGGCCTACCTGGTGTTCCTCACAGCCAACCACACCGCGCTGGAAGCGCTGGGACTGCTTGCCCAGCCGAACGGGATGACCGGCCTTGCGGGCACGGGCCAGACCACCATTCTGGGCATTCAGGTGGTGGACACCGGCGTGGCAAGCGGCATCGTGCTGGGCTTTGCGGCGGCGTGGCTCTTCAACCGCACCTGCGAAAAGCAGTTTTATGGCATGATCACCCAGCTTTATTCGGGTCTGCGGTGGTCGTTTTTGTGGCTGTCGGCGCTGGCGGTGGCACTGGGGCTGGGGTTCTGCTTCGTCTGCCCGCCGCTGCAGCGGGCGGTCAGCGCCCTCACGGGCTGGATCGCGGCCTCGGGGAACGCGGGTGTGTTCCTTTACGGCTTTCTGGAACGGCTGCTCATCCCCACCGGTCTGCATCACCTCATCTATATGCCCTTCCAGTTCTCTTCGCTGGGCGGCAGCCTGACCGTAGGCTCTGTGACCTACACGGGTGCTTACACCGTCTGCATGACCGAGTACACCATGGGCCTGCCCCTCTCAGACGGCATCGTCTGGATGTACACCGGCTTCACCAAGACCTTTGGCTATCTGGGCATTGCAGCGGCCTTCATCTTCACGGCCCGCAGGGAGAACCGTGCCCGTACCGCCGCCGCTATGATCCCGCTGGCGGTCACGGCCTCGGTGGCCTCCATCACCGAACCCATTGATTTCCTGTTCTGCTTCGTTTCGCCCCTGCTCTGGGTGGCCCATGCGGTCATTACGGGTGGCTTTATGGTGCTGCTCCATGTCCTGCACGTCCGGGCCTTTACCTCCAACCTGCTGGGGTCGCTGGTGTTCAACCTGAGCGCCGGGGAGCAACTGCAGAACATGCCGCTGCTCTATCTGCTGGGCCTTGCGGAGATCCTGACCTACTTTGCCGTGTTCAGCGTCCTCATCAAGGCAAAGGATCTGCCCACCCCGGGCCGGGAAGCAGCCCTTTCCGCAGACCAGTCCCCGTACGCCGACCCGCAGGAGGTGTGCCGGTTCATCGCCGCGCTGGGTGGGCCGGAGAACATCGCCCAGCTGGGAAACTGCTTCACCCGCCTCCGGCTCACGGTGCGGGATGCCTCGCTGCTGGATATGGGGGCTCTGCTCTCCCTGCCCCATAAAGGTCTTGTGGTGCAGGGCACCCGGGTCCAGCTGGTCTGCGGCCTGCACGCCGCCCAGCTCCGCCATGCGCTTGAACAGCAGCTTGCCGAGATGGCCCCGGTGTGATTGCTTTTTGATAAGAGAAACGGTATAATTGTGGCGAAACCTCTCAGTCGCCTGCGGCGACAGCTCCCCTAACAGGGGAGCCAAGAAAGGTGGCATTGCGAAGCAATGACGGAGAGGTTTAGCAATGGATAACCTAAAAATAAAGGAGAACATAAAATGCAGAATAACACCTTTTCCGTCGAAGGTCTCTTCGACTTTCTGAACGCCGGTGTCAGCGCCTTCCACTCCACGGCTGCGGCTGTGAAGCTCCTGGAGGAAAACGGCTACCAGAACTGCCCCGAGAGCGCAGCCTGGGAGCTGGTGCCCGGCGGCAGATATTACACCACCCGCAACGGCTCTGCCGTGCTGGCATGGCGGATGCCCAAGGGCGAGCTGACCGGCTGGCATGTCACCGCCAGCCACAGCGATTCTCCCACCTGGCGCATCAAGCAGCTGGACGGCGGCAAGGACGCAGTCTTTGCCAAGGCGGAGACCGAGGGCTACGGCGGCATGATCATGCCCACCTGGCTGGACCGTCCCCTGAGCGTGGCGGGCCGCATTCTGGTCCGCACGGAGAACGGCATCCGGAGCCTGCTGGTCCACCCCGACCGGGCGCTGGCTGTCATCCCCAACCTCTGCATCCACTTCAACCATGACCTGAACAACGGCATGAAGTACAACCCTCAGGTGGATCTGCAGCCTATCTTTGGTGAGGCAGGCTCCACCCTGCGGGACGCTCTGGCTGAGGAGGCCGGGGTCAAGGCTGAGGACATCGTGGACGCTGACCTGGTGCTCTGCACCCGTGAAAAGGCCGAGCGCGTGGGCCTGAAGGGCGAATATTTCATGTCCGGCCGCATCGATGACCTGGAATGCGCCTACACCACCCTGTGGGGCTTCCTGCAGGGCCGCGGCGAGGAGGAAGGCCGGGGCGATATGTGGGTCATGTTCGACAACGAGGAGGTGGGCTCCTCCAGCCGGCAGGGCGCACAGGGCACCCTGATGGCCAATGTGCTGGCCCGCATTGAGGAAAAGCTGGGCGTGACCCGGGAGCAGAGCATCCGTGCCTGCACCAACAGCCTGCTTCTGAGCGCCGACAATGGCCACGCCACCCACCCCAACCACCCCGAAAAGAGCGATCCCGCCAATGTGGCGGTCATGGGCGGCGGTGTGCTGCTGAAGTACAATGCCCGCCAGACCTACACCACCAGCGGCTTTACCGGCGCTGCCTTTGCCGAGATCTGCAAAAAGGCCGGTGTGCCGGTGCAGGTGGCCGCAAACCGCGCGGATGTTCCCGGCGGCTCCACGCTGGGCAACCTGCTGGGCCACCAGATCCTGATCCCCATGGTGGATATCGGTCTGGCACAGCTGGCCATGCATTCCGCAATGGAGACCGCCAGCTGCAAGGATGCCGAGTACATGGCAAAGGCCGTGGCCGAGTTCTATAACACGCCCATCTCCCAGCCTGTGGACGGCGAGTGGAAGCTGGGCCTGTGAGCGCTGTGACCGGGCGCTTTGCCCCCAGCCCCAGCGGGCGGCTGCATCTGGGCAATCTGGCCTGCAGCCTGCTGGCCTGGCTCAGCGCCAGAAGTCAGGGTGGGCGCATCGTTCTGCGCATTGAGGATCTGGATGCCGAGCGCTGCCCCCGCAAATATGCCGACGCACTGGAAGAGGACCTGCGCTGGCTGGGCCTTGTCTGGGACGAGGGCGGCAGCAGCGGCGGCCCCAACGGCCCCTATTACCAGAGCGAGTGCGCCGCCATCTACACCGAGAGCTATAACAAACTGGAAGCACAGGGCCTTGTTTACCCCTGCTTCTGCTCCCGTGCCCAGCTCCATGCCGCCAGCGCACCCCACACCTCCGACGGCAATGTGATCTATCCCGGCACCTGCCGGGGGCTGACGGCGGAGCAGATCGCCGAAAAGCGCAAAAAGAAAGCCCCGGCCTATCGTCTCATGGTGCCCGATGAGGACATCACCTTCACCGATGGCTGTATGGGCCCCCACACCGAGAACCTGCTCCGCGACTGCGGGGATTTCTACCTCCGCCGCGCCGATGGCGTGTTTGCCTACCAGCTGGCTGTGGTGGTGGACGATGCCCGCATGGGCGTGACGGAGGTGGTGCGGGGCGCGGACCTGCTCTCTTCGACCGCGCGGCAGCTTTATCTTTACCGTCTGCTGGGTCTGCCCGCCCCAAAGTTTGCCCATTGCCCGCTCCTGCTGGCTCCCGATGGCCGCCGCCTTTCCAAACGGGACGGTGACCAGAGCCTGGAAAATCTGCGGGCAAAGTATACGGCGGAAGAGATCGTGGGCAGGCTTGCCTTTGCCTATGGTCTCCAACCTGAACCGGCTCCCCGCACCCCGGAAAGCCTGATCCCAGACTTTTCCTGGGACAAGGTGCCAAAGCAGGACATCTGCCTGCCGGAAAATCTATTTTAAGCAAACCCACGATTTTTGCCATGCCTGTGCAAAGATCGTGGGTTTTTCTTTACAAAAAAACAATCTATGGTAAAATATAACTAGAGATTTTGCCGAAATAGAAAGGAGCCTGTTATGCGTAAAATGTTAAAAGCCTTGAGCCTGCCGATCTGCGCAATGCTTTTGTTCAGCGCATGTGCAAGCTCTTTGAATCTGAGACCGGGACCTTTCCGTTCGGAAATGCAGGATGTTTTCGTTCAGCAGACGACACTTACGGTTCCGGCCAGTCACGCCGAGCATGGGGAGGATTATGTCATTGAGTGGCAGGACCCTGTGATGGAAAAGCACGTCCGGAAATGGCTTGACCGCCCGAAGGGAGATATCTATCACAGCGATGTCTGGGATTATCAGCGGGTCTCGATAAATTCCGGAACCGGCGTAGGGGATCTCATCGTCAAAGATGCACCGGATGGGGTGGACATTGGAAGAAACGTCAACAGCAATGAGCAGCTGGCAGCCTGCGCAGTCAGCGTAGAGGGAACGTATGATCCGGTGACCTCTCTGGCAGACCTGCGGCATTTTGACAGCTTGCAGGTATTGTCGGTCAATAATAGAAGGGGAGCCCCACCCATTACAGATCTGACAGGTCTGGAGGAATGCAAAAATCTGATGCTTTTGAGTGTGCCCAGTGTGGAGAGCAGCGCATTCCCGACCTTTGCAAAGCTGGATTCTGTGGTAGAGCTGAAGTATGGCAGTGACGGGATCCGGGCGGATTCCAATGTCTCCGACCTTTCGGCGCTGGCGCAGATGAAGTCGCTGAAGATGCTGTGGATCACCGGCAGTGAGGTCGATCTGACCCAGCTGGCCGGAGCTGACTTGCGGGTCCTGAGACTGGACGTGACCCGGATCGGTTCGCTGGAACCGCTGAAGCAGATGGAAAATCTGAGCTTTCTGCAGCTGTGCCAAGGGCCGGAGATCGACAGCTTTGCCCCGCTGGCGGAGAGCAGTGTGCAGTATCTGAGTATGTCTCTCTCTCAGGGTGCACAGGAAGCCTACAAGGACATGGATTATACTCCCCTGACCCAGATGCCGCAGCTGATCTGGCTGGATCTGACCAACAACATCACGTTTGATACGGAAACCTGCAAAAAACTGCTGGCAAACGATACGGCCCTGAAATATCTGAAAATTTCCTATACATCAGCGGCCAAAGATGCCGAAGAGCTGGATACAGCGCACCTGAAAGAGTTCACTGCCCCGGCTCCGTAATGCCCCAAAATGCAAAACACCCATGCCAGCGCCGGCATGGGTGTTTTTCAATGCAGATTCAGAGCCGCTGGGGGATCCGGCTCTCGCTGCGTTCCAGTGCGGTCATGGCCGTATCCAGCGCCATGGCCAGCAGGATGCCCAGCAATACATCAATGCAGCTGTGCTGCTTGAGCAGGACTGTGGATGCAATGATGGAAACGCAGAGCACGGCGGAGGCAGGCCGCATCCAGCGGCGGCCCGGCGTTTCAAAGATGCGGCTGCGGTAATAGGCCATCATCAGGGTGACAGAGTTGAACACATGGATGGAGGGGCAGACGTTGAGGGGCGTGTCGGTGGCATAGAGCATCCGCACGGCCTGAGCAAAGATGTCGCTGCCGTATACCCGGTAGGGCCGCAGGTCCAGGCCGGTGGGCAGGATGACATAGCAGGCCAGCGCAATGGTCATGCCCGCAAACAGGGGCAGGCAGAGCCGCCAGAAGTCGGCCCGGGGCGCTTTCCACAGCAGGTAGAACAGGGTGAACGGGATCCATACGAACCACGCAAAGTAGGGCACGATGGCATATTTGCAAAAGGGGATCAGGTCGTCCAGATGGCAGTGCACCAGAACATCGGGCACGGCAATATGGACTTCGAGCCAATGGAACGCCGAAAGGTAAAACAGGAGATAAAACGCCATGAACGAAACGGGATGGCGGGAAAACCAGTTGCGCATGGAACACACTTCCTTTTCTGGAATGGGGGCCGCAGCCCCGCCTAAAGTTCTTTGCAGCGTATGATTATACCGCGCAAAGACGAAGAAAACAAGACAAAAAGCTGACAAAATCGTGAACACATCCGCGCGGAATTTGGTATGCTTTGGGGAAGCGGATGCAGGGGAGAGAAGCTTCTGCCTATTGATACGAGACAGGATGCGGGTTTCCTGCACAAAAAAGGACCTCCCCGCCAAAACTGCAATGGCGGAGAGGGCCGGATATACGGAAACTCAGATCACCTTTTGTTCCATCCACCTGCCGCGGACAAAGCGGACGCAGAAGAACAGCGAGCGCATGGCCCAATCCAGGAACATGCCCATCCAGATGAACAGCAGGCCGCAGTGGAACTTGAGCACCATCAGGTAGCAGAAGGCCACCCGGAATACCCACATGGAGATGACGCTGACCGTCATGGTAAAGGCGGCATCTCCGGCGGCGCGCAGGATGTTGGGCAGGGTGAAGCTGGAGGGCCACAGGATCAGCGATACAGCGTTGAACCAGACCATCAGCTCCAGTGCCATGCCGTAGGCCTCCGGCGAGAGGTTGAACCAGGAGAGCGCCAGCTTGTTCAGGAAGAACAGGCCGGAAAGATTCATCGCCCAGTCCCCGGCGTAGGCGGTCAGGAGCAGCAGGCGGGAATAGCGCTTGGCCTGTGCCTTTTCTCCGGCACCCAGACACTGGCCCACAACGGTCAGCGCGCCGATGCCCACGGCGGAGGCAGGCACGTTCAGGAAGCTGGAGATGTTGCCTGCCACGGCGTTTGCGGCAATGGCGGCGGTGCCCAGCGTGCTGGTCAGGCTGGAGACCGACAGCTTGCCGATCTGGAACATGCCGTTCTCAATGCCGGCGGGAATGCCGACTTTCAGGATGCGCTTGATGAGATCGAGGTCTGGCTTCAGGTCGGTGAGGTGGTCGATGCGCAGCGCACAATCCGGCTTCTGCAGCAGGAACATCACGGTGAAGCAGGCGATCATCCGGCTCACGAGGCTGGCGGTGGCCGCACCCATCACGCCCATGCCGAACCGGTAGATCAGGATGGCGTTACCGCCAATGTTCACCACGTTCATCACCAGGCTGGAAAGCATACTGATCTTGCTGTTGCCCTGGGCGCGGAACAGGGCCGCACCGGCATTGTACACGCCAATAAAAGGATAGCTCAGGGCCGAGAGCAGGAAATAGGTCTCGGCGTAGCGCATCACATCCGCGTCAATGGAGCCGAAGATGCCCCGCAGGATGGCATGCCGCCCCACCGCCACGATGACGGCGGTGACCACGCTGAGCGAGATCATAATGAACATGATCTGTGCGGCACTGGCCTTGGCCCGTTTTGGCTCCCGGTGGCCGATGTACTGGCTGGGGACCACCGCACCGCCGGTGGCCAGTGCGCTGAGCAGCTGGATCATCAGTACGTTGAAGGAATCCACCAGGCTCACGCCCGAAACGGCGGCTTCGCCCACCGAGGAGACCATCAGGGTGTCCGCCAGACCGATGGAGATGCTGAGGGCCTGCTCTGCCACCAGCGGCAGGAAAAGTGAAATGAGCTGTTGACGGTTGAACAGCGGTCTTGATGTGGTCGATGCGTCTGTCATGGTGTCCTCCCTTGGCGCGTGGATTCAAACACACCCATGATAGCGCGGAATGACGTGAAAATCAAGACGTTGTATCCAACAAATCAAAAAATCAGGCGAACTCTTTGCTGGGGGTCAGGCTGGTGCCGTAATAAACAATGTAGTCGTAGGGGATCTGGGGGTTGTACGCAGCCAGATCGCCGTACTTGGCCAGAATGTCGTTCCGCAGGTTCTCCGGGGTGTAGGGCTGCCCGGCAGAAAGGGTGTCGGCGCAGACAGCGTTCCACATGCTCTCGGTAAAGGCGGCGCAGTTGAAGTAGGCCGACCAGTGGTCAGATTTGGCAAGGTTGCGGTTGACCACGTCCAGCTGGCTCTGATCCAGTGAGGTCTGGACAGCATAGATGTTCTGGTAGTAGGAATCGGCCAGATAGCGCTTGTAGTAGCCCTCCAGATTGTACCAGATGCCGGTGTGTTCCCAGCGGTTGCCGCGGGGGCTGAAGGTCATCTCGGTGTCGGGCGCGATCCGCAGGCCGCCCACCTCGATGTCATGGTCCGAAACGTTCCGCACCGAGAGGAAGGAGTGGCCGCTGGAATTGATGGAGGCATCGCCCCGGTCCTCGGCCCGGGCGTAGATGCGCAGCAGGGCCACGGCACCCTCGGCGGGTTCTGCACCGTAGGCCTGCACGACAGATCTATGGTCGGCCTGTTCAAAATCGTAGGAGCCGCCGGTGCTGGTGGTAAAGCCGACGATGTTGCGGATCTGATCCTCAAGGGGGCTTACATCGGTGATGACACGTTCGTCCTGGGGGGCGGGCGTGGCGGCGGGAGCCTCGGCCAGCGCGGCGGT
>OGQX01003117.1_pt1 | contig 11711 bp, 5 predicted proteins | sample 1553291 | NCBI WGS metagenome assembly OGQX01 (sample SAMEA2580030, study PRJEB22360) | human gut metagenome | biome: human gut; feature: human-associated habitat; material: faeces | place: Denmark | collected 2008/2010
TCATAAACCGCGATCAATAAGGCCAACAATAAATTAGCGGGTGCCGCAAAAAAATAAGAGCCCCCCAAAAACAAGAAGCCAAAGAGATAACGAAGCCAATCAATCTTGATTGAAGTATACAAATACGCAAGAACCTGCACGAAAGCGAGCATCGTCAACAAGGCGATTGACTCCTGCGGATAGATCCAAATTAAAAAAGAGGGAAGAATAGCCGCCAACATAGAGGCACGAACCCCACAAGCTTTTAAGTAAAGGAAAAAACAGCCGGAGATCAGCCCTAATAATAAAGCGATCACTACCGAAGCTCCATTAGGATGGATAAACGCAAGCGATAAGAACTCAGTCACATATTCATTCAATCCACCCGGTTCGGCCAATCGATCTTGGAAATAACTACCGGCAGTCTGAAACATCATATACTGCTCCAGAAAACGATACCAATACCGAAAATTCAACTCTATGAATAGGAAACTACCTATAATAAAAAGGAATAGTATAATGGTATTATTGTTAACAAATAGTCTATTCTTCATTCTCCAACTGTTTTTCGGATCGTAAAGATAGAAAGTATATAGAAGACGGCAAAAGAAAAAGTTTAATTATTATATTGAACACGGAATACACGAAACACACGGACTGATACTATATACCTCAGTGTATCGCTGTGTGTTCCGTGTGTTCCGTGTTCAATCCTGTACTTACATCTGCTGCTCGCCGCCGCCAGAGCCGCCGCTCTTCACATCATCGTTATTGATACCGCGTTTTACTTTCTTGATAGCATCTTTCAAGGTACCGAAACGATAGGATACGCTAACTTGTAACATGCGCATCGTTCGGTAATTGGTCTCACGGCGGAAGAACGTATCGTCTGAAGAAGTGTTTTCCATCTTCATTCGTTTCCAGAACGGGTTCTGGAAAGACAACTGAACCGAGAGCTTTTTCTTCAAGAAATCCTTATTTACGGAGATTCCCGTAAAATAGAATGGAGAACGTTTACCCTGCAACTGAATCCAAGGAGAGAAATATCCTCCATGCAAGTTCAAGCGAAAATCCATCGGGAAATTAAACTGCGTACCGGCGAATATACGTCCGCTGAAACCACTGTTCGCCATATCATTCATATCGCTCTTCAAATCCGTATAATCCACACCTCCATTCATATAAATACGGAACAAAGGAACCGGGTTCCAATTTGCGTATACGAACAAGCCCGTAGATTGTTTCTTTCCTATATTACCATAAGTAGTCTGGAAAATACCCGGGTTCTTCGGATCGATAAAGGTATATTGCTCGATCGAATTATTCACGAACGTATAAGTAGCGCTCGCGTTAATGCTGAATTTCTGGGCGAACATACTATAGTTCAAGTTAATATTATTACTTTTCTCAGAGTCCAGATTCGGGTTACCGAAGGATATATTCTGCGGATCCGCATTGTTTACATAAGGATTCAAATACCAGATACCCGGACGCTGGATACGCATATTATATCCCAAGCGAAGCTGTTGCGCCATGCTCAGTTGATAAGAGATCGTAGCGTTTGGCACCACGTCGAAATAATGGGTGTCAAAATTCATATCGGGAGCCATCTCGTATTTCACATCCAAAGAAGTTCCTTCCGCACGGACACCCGCTTTCACGCCAAACTTATCAAACTTCATCGAATAGCCCAGATAAGCGGAATAGATATGTTGGGTATGACGGAAATGGCTATCCTTGGAAGTAACATCTTCCCATATATTCAGCGAATCGTTGAAAGCGGTACGATCTGTATTACTCCGGCTCTGGCGGAATATGTATTTCGCGCCAACCTCCAAGGTCTGGTCCTTCCATGTAGGAGTCGTATAATCCACCTGTCCGGTGTGCTCATTCGTAGAAGCCTTATTGATATTATTTTGCGGATAGCCGAGCCAAGGATTGTAATTCACGACATTCTCTAATTCCGTATAATCCTTACTATCATTCGGAGAATGGCTGAAACGGTAAGAGACCGTCAGCAACTCATCTTTCTTATGGGTAGAGTGCTGGTAATCCACGTTCACGTCCGTAGAACCAAATGTCTCTGTCGTTTCCGAGTTACGGTTATAACTGTAGACCGGATTATGATTGATATCCTGCATATTCACGTTATACTCCGAGAAACTTTTCATCTCGCCACGGAATAAGTTCGCGCCAACGGTCAATAGATTCAAAGAGTCGATCTCATAACTTCCCTCCAAATAACCGAATTGGAACGGTCCACGGCTCTTTCTACGTCCATTTTGTGTCAAGAAGTGTTCCCCGTCATTTTGCAAATCTTCCCGTACGGAGTTAGCGTCATTCCATGGGTCCCGCTCCCGATTATAGTTATAGTTGGCGGTAAGTCCTAATTTTCCGGCTTTTAGAGATACATAACCACCACCGCCTACACGCCCCAACGAACTACCGTTCACACGAACCGTACCAGTATATCCCTGCATTGCATTTTTTGATGTGATAATATTAATAATACCACCGATACCCTCGGCGTCATACTTAGCGCCCGGGTCTGTGATCACCTCTATGTTTTTCACGGAATTGGCCGGCATACTCTTTAATACCTCAGCAGGATTATTACTCAACAGGTTAGAAGGTTTACCATTCATGTAGATCTTGAAGTTCGTGGAACCTTTCAATTGGATTTGGTCATCTCCATCCACGGTTACCATCGGCACTTTGCGCAACATATCCAACGTATTGTTGGTCTGTGCCTCGGGGTCATCTTCCAAGCTATAGGTAAGTTTATCAATCTCAGCCTTCACCAAAGGTTTCTGCGCCGTAACCGTCACTTCCCCCAGCCGCTGGTTATCCTCCTGCATATATAACTTACCCAAATCCAAGTTCCTCTGTTTATCCGAGATCGTAAATATTTTCTCGGCAGGAGCTTTTCCTATAGATTGCATAGAGATGATATATTTGCCGGCGCTACTCAATGGTGCCTGAAACTTACCATCCACATCACACGCTAAAAGCTTGACCGGTTTCTCGGGGGTCTTCGCAAAAGCAATTCTCAACGTCGCATAGGGTACGGACTCGTTACTCAGCGAATCTAACACCTGTCCCTTAATTGAATAGGAACCGGTTTTATCAGCCTGCGCATACAGAGGAAGCGCAAGGAACAGTACCCAAAATAAGGCAAACAATTTTTCTTTCATACGTTCATCATCTATTACATAATACTATACTTATCTCTCAACTTTTTGTACTAAATCACACTGTTTACGATTGATTCGTACAAATAAAGACATTAATATACGTTCGTAAGCATTTTTTCCTCACAAAAAGTCTGAAAAAACTTTATTTTCATACAAAGACGAGCTTTGATACCGATAAGTTGCATATTTCCTCATCTATATTCTTTATGAACCGCTCTCCAAAGCCTTTACATCATCGTTCTTTATACCACGTTTCACCTTCTTGATAGCGTCTTTCAAATTACCGAAACGATAGGAGATGCCTATACCAAATGTACGCGTCGGAGAATAGCTGATATCTTGCCTATGGAAAGTATCGTCGTAGATCGTAGCCTCCATTTTCCTGCGTTTCCAAAACATATCGTAAAAATAGAGGGATACGGACAGTTTCTTCTTCAAAAAATTCCTACTCACATAGACTGTAGCGAAATTCAACGGCGAACGCCTCCCTTGCAGCTGTATCGCCGAAGAGATAAAGCCTCCATTCAGATTCAACCGGATATCGAGTGGTAAGTTAAACTGAGCCCCGGCGAAGACACGCCCGCTAAAGCCACTGTTCGCCATGTCATTCTTTTCGCTCCTCAAATCCGTATAGCTCAAGCTTCCATTCAAGTTAACGCGGAACAGGGGGATCGGATTCCAACTACCGTAAACAAAAAGGCCGGTAGTCTGCCTCTTCCCGATATTCCCGTAAGTAGTCCGGAAAATTCCTGGATCCGCCGGATCGATAAACGTATACCGCTCGATTGAGTTATCTATAAATGTATAAGAGATACTTGTATTGAAACTGAACTTTTGGGCGAATATACTATAATTCAGGTTCACACCGTTACTCTTCTCCGAATCCAAGTTCGGGTTACCATAAGAGATGTTCTGCGGATCCGCATTGCTCACATACGGATTCAGGTACCAGATACCCGGTCGTTGGATACGCATATTATATCCCAGACGAAGCTGCTGGCTCATACTAAGCTGGTACGATACGACAGCGCTTGGCACCACGTCGAAGTAATCGTTCCCGAAATTCATATCCGGTGCCAGCTCATACCTCACTTTCAAGGAAGTCCCTTCTGCCCGCGCACCAGCTTTCACCCCGAATTTCCCAAATTTCATCGTATATCCCAGATAGGCGGAATAGATCTGTTGCGAATGATCGAAATGGCTATCTGCGGGAGTCGCCTCCTCCCACATTTGCGATGTCTGGTTGAAGGCCTTACGATCCGTATTACTCCGGCTCTGACGGTAGATATACTTTATGCCCGCCTCCAAGCTCTGATCTTTCCAAGTAGGTGTAGTATAGTCAAACTGCCCGGTATGCTCGTTCGTCGATGCCTTATTGATATTATTTTGCGGATAGCCCAACCACGGCTCGTAGTTACGAATATCCGTCAACTCCGTATAATCCTCGTTATCGTTCGGGGAACGACTGAAACGGTACGAGAGAGTGAGTAGTTCGTCTTTCTTGCGCGTGGAACGCTGATAATCCACATTCATGTCAGCTGAGCCGGACTTGCGGCTCGATTCCGAATTACGATTATAACTATAAACGGGGTTCCGGTCGGCATCCAGCATCTTCACCGCATATTCCAAGACGCTCCTCGTGGTTCCGAGGTACAGACCAATCCCTACAGTCAATAAGTTCAACGAATCGATCTCATAACTACCTTCCAGATTCCCGAAATGATAAGGGGCTCTCGATTTACTACGTCCCACCTGATTCAGATAATGTTCTTCCTTATTATTCAGATCCTCACGCATGGAAGAAGCATCGTTCCAAGGCGTATTGTCACGGTCACAGTTGTAATTGGCAGACAATCCGAACTTGCCGGCTTTCAGCGACAGGTAGCCGCTCCCGAAGATACGCCCATTGGGGATGGTGTTCAAACTTACCGATCCCGTATAACCCTGCAAGGTGTTTTTCACCATGATGATATTGATAATCCCCCCAATTCCCTCGGCATCATACTTCACACCCGGCTCCGTGATAACCTCGATGTTCTTCACCGAGCTTGCCGGCATGCTTTTCAACACTACCGACGGATTATTGCTTAACAAATTCGATGGCTTACCGTTCATGTAAACCTTAAAATTTGAAGACCCCTTCAACTCAATCTTATCCTCACCGTCCACGGTAACCATCGGGACCTTACGAAGCATTTCAAGCGTATTATTGGTCTGTGCCTCAGGATCATCCTCCAGACAGTAAATGATCCTGTCGATCTCTGCTTTCACCAAAGGTTTCTGCGCCGTGACCGTAACCTCTTCCAAACGCAGGTTATTATCCTGCATAAACAGCACGCCGAGATCCATGACTTTCCGTTCATCCGAAAGGGTGAATACCTTCTCTGCCGGAGCCTTCCCGATAGATTGCATAACGATAATATACGTTCCGATGTTATTCAGCGGAGTCTGGAACTTCCCATCTATATCACACGCCAACAGCTTGATTGGCTTCTCCGATGTACTCGCCAAAGCGATTCTCAATGTGGCATACGGTACGGATTCATTTGTCAGTGAATCCAGCACCTGGCCTTTAACCGTAAAAGAACCGGCTTTATCCATTTGCGCATACAGCGGAAGCGCAAGGAACAGTACCATAAATAAGGTTAACAACTTTTCTCCCATACATGCGTCACTTATTACAAAACACAATATATTCCACTCATAACACTGCGTTTACGATTTATTCGTACAAATAAAAACATTATAAACATTCGTTGGCTATTATTTCTCACAAAAAGTCTAAAAAAAGAAATATATCATTATTTTTGTACATCTAATTTTCTAAATAACAACATTATGAGAACTATTTTTTGTGTATTAGCCACTTTGATGTTAGGCATAGCCGGTATGCAGGCCCAGAGTTTAAAAGCCATTAAGTTGAATGCTCCCGACAAGACCCGAGGCGCTTCGGTGATGAAAGCCTTGGCAGATCGTCATTCCGAGCGTGAGTTCGCCAACAAGAAACTCAGCCAACAAGATCTTTCCGATTTGATATGGGCCGCTATCGGTATCAACCGGGAAGATGGGAAACGTACCGCCGCTTCCGCTTTGAACAAGCAAGACATAGATGTCTATGTACTTATGGAAGAGGGCGCTTATTTGTATGATCCAAAGGCCCACCAACTAAACCCGGTAGTGGAAGGTGACCATCGTCCGTTAATCGGTGGCAAGCAAACCTCCGTGAACTCTGCCCCTGTTTGCCTGTTGATGGTTTCTGATATTTCTAAGTTCGGCAACGTGGGCACACCGCAAATGCGCGAGCGCTTTGGAGCGTTAGACGCAGGATTGGTCTCTCAAAACATCGCCTTGTTCTGTTCCGGATGTGGTTTGGTTACGGTTCCCCGAGGTAGCATGGAGGCTGATGCTTTGAAAAAAGTGTTGAAGCTATCCGACTCCCAAATCCCAATGATTAATCATCCCGTGGGTTACGCTAAATAACAGGGGTATCCCCATCGCCTCACGGCAGTAGTCCCATAAGCCAACACCACTACTGCCGTAGGCTTACGCCACTACTCCTTATGGGGCATGCCAGTAGTCACATTAAAAACACACGCTCCAAGCGAAGATCAAAGCCAGCAACGCAAAGATCACCACCAAAATCGTATTCCCCCAGCGAATCAGGAAAGAGGGTAAACGCTCGATAAATCCCTCTATATTAGCGATACGGGCTGCCAATAACAAGCGAGATTTATCAATCTCACCGTCATCCACGGCGATATTGCGTGCGATCGACTCTGAGAACAGATAACCGTCTTGCATCACTGCGCCACATTGGTCACGCCACCATAAAAGGCTGAAAGATCACAAATCATCTCCACCCACCCGGATATCGCCTTCTACCGGATTATAGTAGCCCAATAATAACTTGATCAAGGTTGTTTTCACCGTAAAAGAAAGTCTTGTTATAAATAGACTCTTCGATTTGAGACAGCAGAAATATCCAAAAAACATTTTTAGCGGTAGAGCCTATAAATGAGTTTCCCAGCAAAGGATACAAGGTTTGTTACGCCAACACGTTAAGCGGTATTCAAGACATATATCATATCTATTGGAGATTATCAGCTGGAACTTTCCACACATCAATTATTCTATAAACAAGAGCTGTTAAAGGTATTAAGCCCCAAAGATTTCAAGTTACTCTATCAGTTATCCGAACCATTGAATCAACCGGTAAGCAGAGAAAAGCTTTTCCAAGAAATTTGGGAAGGGAAAGAAACTCATGACAGCTTGAATAATAGTATCTCACGTTTACGTAAGTTATTGGAAAGGGATATCACGCTTTCAATAGATGCCGTAAAAGGAGTTGGCTATATATTACAAAAAAAGACCTATTCCCCTCATCGCAATTAAGGGAGGCTTATTGTAGATTTCTTTATACGTTCTTGTTCCCTATCGCATGATTCGGGAAAAACACGTATGACTTTTTTGAAAAACACGTACGACTTTTCCCGGAAACACATACGTGTTTTGAAAGAAAGATAGCAATGTTTTAAACATACTAATTCTCAACACATTATACACCTATGTCATTCGCTTGCTTATTGTCTGGAATTTGTCTTGGAATACAACGCATCCTTACTTGCCCTGTATTTACATCCACGTAGAGACGCAGCACGCTACGTCACTACAATTAGAGGACATAATGCGGTGAAAATCGAGCAGAAAAAGTCTTTCGCAAATCATACCATTTGCCGCATAAAGAGTTTTCATTATCTTCGCGGAAAATTAATAGAAATGTTATCGTTCTTTATCATACTTCCAATCCTGTATCTTGCAGGGAATATTTATATTTATCTAAAGGGAAAACAGGCTTTGAAAAGCCAGTCTACCGGAGTTAAAGTATTGTTATCCATTGTTTTTTGGGGAGGAGTTTTGTCATTCTTCAGTAGTTTTCTATTCAGGAACCTAGATATGCCGGCTTCTTTCGCTCAAACAGTTTCTCAAGTAGGAACAGGATGGCTCGTGTTCACTTTATACATGGTATTGGCCCTGTTGGTATTTGATATCTTACGACTTTTCCACCTACGTTTCAAATACTCATTCTATTTATCCTTATTCTTAACACTCAGCTTATTAGGATATGGAAACTATAATTACCAACATCCTGATACACGAGTTATCAACATGGTTATCAACAAACCGGCCGATACCGATGGACAGTCGCTGAAGGTCGTAGCCATTAGCGACATACACTTAGGATACGCTACCAACAAGACGATGCTTGCCGGATATGTGGATATGATAAACGCCCAACGCCCGGACATCGTTCTTATCGGTGGAGACATGATAGACAACAGTGTCGCACCTCTGCGATACGAGCATATGGAAGAGGAACTGTCCAAGATATACGCTCCATTAGGCGTTTATATGGTACCGGGTAACCATGAGTATATAAGTGGCATAGAGGAGAGCGAGAAATTCATAGCGCAGACGCCCATCGTACTTTTAAGGGATTCCGTGGCTATCTTGCCCAATCAGATCCAACTCATAGGACGGGACGACCGGCATAACAAAGGACGGAAAACTTTAGGTCAGCTTACCGCGAACCTTGATAAAAGCAAACCTGTTATCTTACTAGACCATCAACCCTACGATTTAGAGAAAACGGAAGAGGCTGGCGTAGACTTACAGTTTAGCGGACATACACATCGAGGACAAGTATGGCCGATGAACTGGATCGTGGATCATCTGTTCGAATTAAGTTACGGGATTAAAAAAATCGGAAATAGTACGATTTATGTCTCATCCGGCTTATCTTTGTGGGGACCGCCTTTCCGTATCGGGACGGACAGCGAAATGGTGGTGTTCAATATTACATTCAAAGAGTAAAGATGAAAGTATTTATTCAATCGATCGTAGCGCAGCTATTACTAAATCCGTATATTTTCTGGAGAGGATATCAAGCGCTTCCTCCTAAGAAAAGTTGCCGGATTCCTTTTATCTTGTTTTTCGTACTCGAACTATCGCTTTATTTTTTCGGATTTATTTTTAGGAATGAACTACCTGATAACGTGATAATCACGATCCAATACATCTGTAACACTTGGTATATAGCGTCCATTTATATCACTTTATCTCTCTTGGTACTTGAGTTGATCAGGCTCTCCCAACGTATCAAGCCATGGTTCCCCAAATGGATGAAAGGGCATTGGCAACAAACCAAGCTAACCCTGTTTTTTCTTATCGTATTCGGTGTTACCGGTTTAATGATTCACGCATACCATACGGTAATGAATCCGATTGTTAAGAACGTATATATCACGTTGCCCAAAGCCGCGGGGGATCGGGATAGCCTGACTATTGTCATGATGAGCGACTTACATATCGGAGAGGTTATCGGGAAGGACTTGGTACAAAAATATGTGGCACTCAGCAACGCACAGCATCCGGATATGGTGGTATTAGCGGGGGATATTATGGATTATGAATCCCGATTCGCGGAAAACGCCCACATCGAGGATGATTTAAAACAATTAAAAGCTCCGTTGGGCGTATATATCATTTACGGGAATCATGAATACCGGGCAAACCGGAACGCGAAATATCGTTGGTTGCAAAAGACCGGAGGTACGCTACTAATAGACTCGGTGGTCCAACCGGACTCAACTTTTTATTTGATAGGGAGGGATGATTTCATCCATAAGAAACGAAAATCGCTTCATTCGTTAATGGAAGGGGTGGATACCGGCAAACCGATTATCGTTTTGGATCATCAACCTTGGTCGTTCGCCGAGATGAATATGAATGGGGTGGATTTGGGACTGCACGGACATACGCATAACGGGCAGTTATGGCCTTATCCCCTGCTGATGAAACTTGTGTATGAATGCCCGTACGGATATTATAAGAAAGGACCTACGCAATTCTATGTATCTTCCGGCATTGGTATAGCAGGACCTCCTTATCGGGTGGGAACCGTCTCGGAATTGGTCGTATTGCATATCCGCTTCAAAGCCCCCAAACAGACTGGCGAAAGAGGGAAAAGCACGATGCCCATTCAAGGGAGCTGACAATGGGCATCGTAAGCTCGCTTGAATGGGCATTGTAAGGCCCTTTGAATGGGCATCGGCAGAAACCCGCCTATTCGGTACCCTTGGTGGCCGCTTCCAACTCAACCGGCACGCTCAATGTACGCCTGTATAAATCCGGATCGCCCAATACCTCCAACGCTTTCTCCAATACAAGATCATCTTTCAAGCTTTCTTGCAACTCTCCTCGTTGGTAATAATAACGTTTTACGATCTCGGCGGCCATTACTCGTTTCACCTCATCCTTGAAACGATCGAAATCTTTTTCCAGATTCGGAGTCAGCTTAGCCTCTAATTCCTTGAACGCAGTAGAATCCTCCTCCAGATACCCCTCGAACTCAGCCACTTCTTTCAAGTTCCTCAATACTTTCTCGCTTTGGCGGTCATACGTGAAATTCTTGGACTTGGCGTATTGCTTCAAAGCTTCGAAATCCTCATCGGAAACCGTAAATTCCTCGATAGGAGCGATTGTCTTATGCTTTTGTGCCCAATCCGTAACGAAGTCGAACAAGACCGTATCCGCCGCCAAATAATACATCATGGTAGGCACTTTCGGCTCCTTCACCTCAAACTCCGGACGTACGCCACCACCATCACGAACCGGACGCTTCTTGGACGTATAGAATACGGAAGTCAAGCTATCCGGAATAGCAGCCACGCTACCATCCTCTTTCCGGTGCGAATAATCGATTTGCTGGATGCAACGGCCACTCGGGATATAGTATTTACTCATCGTGATTTTCACTTTTCCATTATAAGGCAGGTCACGAGGAGCTTGCACCAACCCCTTACCAAACGAACGTTGTCCCACCAACACGGCACGATCCATATCCTGCAAAGATCCCGATACGATCTCAGCGGCGGAAGCAGTAACTCCCTTGATCAATATAGCCAACGGCATTACCGTATCCAAAGGCTCCGTAGAGGTTCGGTACGTACGATCCCATTGCTTGATCTTTCCTTTCGTTGAAAGCACCTCGCTGCCTTTCGGTACGAACATACCTACGATTTGTACGGCACCTTCCAGCACGCCGCCGCCGTTACCGCGCAAATCCAGTACCAAAGACTTGATATTATGATTTTTCTTTAAGTCCAAGAACGCCTCTTTCACCTCTTGAGCACTCTTGATAGTAAATGCCTTTAGATAAATATAACCGATACTGTCATTCTTAACCCCGTAGTAAGTAACTTGAGGTGTCGTGATCTGCTTACGGGTAATCTCGAACTTCCGGGGTTTCTTCTCGCCCGGACGTTGGATCGTCAAAACCATCTTCGTATTCGGAACACCTTTCAACAACTCGCTGACCCGGGAGTTTGTCGCCTTGGAAACATCGATCGTATCGATTGCCAAGATCAGATCGCCCGGCTTCAGACCCGCTAAATCGGCCGGCATTCCCTCGGTAGGCTCGGCAATCATCACGCCTCCCTCGTTGTTACGCTGACGGATCAAGGAACCGATACCTCCGTA
>OGQX01003120.1_pt1 | contig 11704 bp, 8 predicted proteins | sample 1553291 | NCBI WGS metagenome assembly OGQX01 (sample SAMEA2580030, study PRJEB22360) | human gut metagenome | biome: human gut; feature: human-associated habitat; material: faeces | place: Denmark | collected 2008/2010
GCAGTTGATAGCAAGCCCCGTGCCCTCGGTGAGGTGCAGGCAGGGCTTGCCGCGGCGCAGCTGGCCGTTGTCGGCGATGTCGTCATGGATAATCGCTCCCTATGGAAAGGGCTCGATAGCTGCCGCCGCGCTGCGGGCGCTCTCAAAGCTGCCGCCTACCGCGGTGGCGGCGAGCATGCAGATGAGCGGGCGGTGGCGCTTGCCGGCATTGGCCGTAAATGCCGAGAGCGGGGTATACAGGTAACGCTCGATATCGGCGGAAGTTGCCTGTCCGTCAAAGAACGTGGCCAGATAGTCGTTAATCTGGTCAAAGTGCTGGGCTAAAAAGCTGGTAAACGGACTGGACACGGGTTCTCGCATTCTTTCTTAGGTTGCACCGTTGCATTATGCAGACTACATATTGCCACATTGGGGCGTCGAGCGCGGCGGTTGAAGACGATTGAGTCTTGCGGTCGCAAACGCGGCAAGGGGCTCGGCTAGATAAGCCCAAAGTGTTCGAGCGCGGTGACGACGCCGTCGTGGTCGAAGCTGTCGGTTACGTAGTCGGCCTTTTCCTTGAGGAAGTCCGGCGCGTTGCCCATGGCGATGCCAACATCGACCGCCTCCATGAGGGCGATGTCGTTGCTCGCGTCGCCGATGCCGTATACGGTTCCATGGTCTGGTCCCAGGGCGTCAAGCACAGCCTTGATTCCGGCCCGTTTGGTGCACTCGCGCGGCGAGATTTCTGTGACCTCGAGCTCGAGCTCGTTGAGGCAGAGCAGAGGTCCAAGCTCTTCATCTTGGGCGATGCGGTTGGCAAGTGGTGTGGACATAAGAATTTTATAGGCGTTGTAGTGCTCAAGTTGCGTGACGGCGTCGCCCACGGTGCGTGCGTAGCCGTACGTCTCGGGGGCATCTGCACTCATGCGCACGACGCGATCGATGCCCTCAAAGCGAATGACCTCGCCCGATTGCTCGAGATAGGGGGCGAGGCGCTGTAGCAGACCAGGGTTTATGGCTGCATTTCGCACGATACGCCCCTCGAGTTCGGCGTAACCGCCCGCGAGGCACACGACGCCTGCCCACGGCAGCTCGAGCAGCGTGGGATGGATGCAGCTGAGGGTGCGCCCCGTACAGATAAAGGCTTTGTTGCCGTTGGCGACAAACGTGCGAATTGCCTGTGCAACCGTCTCGTTGGGATAGGGGGAGAGGTCTCGCTCGCCCTCGGGAAGCTCCTGGGCAAGTCTGGGATCTTGCCAGGCGAGCGTACCGTCGATGTCGAAGAAGCAGACATTGCCATGCTTTTTGGTGGCGTCGGCGGCATGAGAAGGCGAGGCGGCGAATGCAAAACCCGGTTCGAGGCCCATGATCTGGTCAAAATGCTCTTTAACGCGGGGAACGGAGATGCCGATGATCACCTGGGCGGTCTTGCCCGTAATGATGAGGCCCTTGGCGCCCGCCGCGACAAACGCCGCGTTATCTGCAACGATGGAAGGGTCTGCGACCTCGACGCGCAGGCGCGTGGCGCAGTTGGTTGCGCCCACAATATTGCCAACGCCACCTAAAAGCTGAATTACCCGCTCAGCGAGGACGTGATCTTGATCGGATCGACTATTGACCTCGTCATTGGGAGATTGCTCTTTGGCAAAGCCGCTTCCCGTTAAATGATCGATTGCCGCGCGATTGGCGACATGATCCTCGCGGCCCGGCGTCTTAAGGTCATAGATCAAGATGAGTGCTCGAAAACTAACAAAAAAGATGAGGCTAAAGGCAAGGCCGATACCGAGCGCCAAAAGGTAGGAGCCGGCATGCGTCCGCATGAGCGGAATAAAGTTGAAGGCTGCCATCTCCATGAGGCCGCCCGAGAAGATGCCGACGATGCCAAAGAGATTCATGGTTGTGGCAAGGCAAGACGATAAGACGGCGTAGAGAAAAAAGAGCCCGGGGTGGGTGAACATAAAGAGAAACTCGAGTGGCTCGGTAACGCCGCAAACCACCGAGGCGATGATGGCGGGAACAAGGATGGCCCTGAGGCCGGCGCGGCGCTCTGGTTTTGCGGTGGAGTAGAACGCGGCTGCGATGGCGGGAAGGCCAAAGAGCTTGACCCAGCCGGTGGCGGTAAAACCGGCCCACGGCGCAAGTTCATTAAGGGGGCGCGTGCTATGGGAGAGGATGGGGAGCAAGCTGCTCCACGTGGCGTAGATGCCGTCGTTAATGACCAGGTTGTCGTAGTAGATCGGCATGTAGAGCAGGTGGTGCAGCCCCATGGGCTCGAGCGCTCGCTCCAAAAGCACAAAGATGCCCACGCCAAAGGGGCCGACGCCCGCAAGTGCGTGGCGCAGTGTTTCGGTCACAGCGTATACGGAGGGCACGATGGCGGCCGAGATAGCGGCAAGGGCAAACACGGCAAAAAAGCTGATGAGGTAGACCAGCGAGGAGCCCGAGAAGGTGCCGAGCCAATCGGGAACCTTGACATCGTAGAAGCGGTCATGGATGGCGACGACGGTTGCCGACACCGCCAGCGGGCCGATAATGCCGGTGTCGAGCGTCTTGATGCCGTCGATGATGGTGATGCCGCTAGCGGAGGTCAAAGACGACGGGTACTTAAGTCCAAGGTTGTCTCCGCTCAGCTTGATGATCTCGCTCAAAAAGAAGCAATAGGCAAAATAGGCCACGAGCGCCTCGAGGCAACAACGTGCCGGTTGCTTTTGGGCAAGGCCGATGGGCAGCGCTACGGCAAAAAGGAGCGGAAGTCGTTTAAAGACCGTCCACGAGCCGCGCTGAATGATAGTCCAAAAAACGTACCAAGGGGTTCCGTATACGGCGAGGTCGCCGACGATATCCGCAGACGTTGCGAGGGCGGAGACGCCGACCATAAGGCCCGATATGGAAAACAACATGGCGGGCGCGAACATTGCCCCGCCAAAGCGTTGGATTTTTTGCAGCATGTTCTGCCTCCCGAATATCGAGGCGCGTTGCGCGTGGTGAAACGTTTAAACAATGGATTCATTGTAGAGGACCAGACGATTGTCATACCGGCAGTTTTGAGCGAAACCGGTTTGAGCGTGACAGAAACCGTCAACGGTTAAATCCTGTCGCTTTGCCGATAATCGGTTTAAACAACTTCAAGAAATGCTATCGTGCCTAGCCATACATATTCATTAGAGGTGAAGTCATGCCAAAAGCGATTTACGAAGGAATCTACCGCGAGATCCGTTCGCGCATCATTAACGGGACTTATGCGTTTCAGGAGATGCTGCCAACCGAAGCCGAGCTGACCGCGGAGTTTGGCTGCACGCGCAATACCGTTCGACGCGCCTTGAGCATGCTGGCCGACCAGATGTTTGTGCAGCCTATACACGGCAAGGGCGTGCGCGTTATTTGGCTCAAGGGCGAAACCGACATGCTGGGCGCACTCGAGGAAGTCGAGTCGTTTGGCGAATTTGCAAAGCGCAATAATGCCGTTGCATCGACGGACGTTAAGTCTTTTGAACATTTGATTTGCACCGAGCAACTCTCTCGTCTCCTGGGCTTTAAGGTGGGCGAGGAGTTGATTCGCGTGGTGCGTGTCCGAAGCCTCAACGGCAACGCGCGCCAAGTGGACCATGGCTATTTTTTGGCGTCGATCGCCAAGGGCCTGACCCCCGAGATCGCGGCGGATTCTATCTACGGCTATCTGGAACACAAGCGCGGCGTCAAAGTGATGTCGAGTCGTCGTACGGTGAGTGTCGAGCTCGCCAACGATGAGGACTGCAGCTATCTTGACCTCGGCAAATACAACTGCGTTGCCGTCATGGAGAGCCAGTCGTACACCTCGGATGGCATCTTGTTTGAGGTGACGCACACTCGCACACACCCCGAGATCTTCCACTACCGCGTCAACTCCAAGCGATAGCCGGCCAGCTCGCAGCCTGACGAGACTCATGTCCTCAAAGCGAAAACGCCCGGTCAAACCGACGATGCATCGGTTTGACCGGGCGTTTTCTCTGCATTTGATAACAAATAATTGTTTATACAAAACTTGTCAAGTATCAAGTTGAAATTACCGTTCACCGAAGTTTTTCTACCGCTCTAGTAATACTTGTTCAAACAACTAGTCAAATAGCGTATCGTTCAAATCAGCAAAAGGGGCAAAGTCCCCGAGCCAATCTCCGAAGGCGGCGGCAAAGGGTGCCGCCACGGTGTGAAAGGGTGGATTGTAATGAAGAACGAAATGAGCAGAAGGCAGTTCCTGGGCTTTGCTGGTTCCGCGGCTGCGGTTCTTGGTCTGGGTCTCGTGGGCTGCGGTGGCTCCGCCGGCTCCGGCTCCTCTGCTTCTGGTGACGCTGCCGAGGTCTACTTCCTCCAATTCAAGCCTGAGGTCGACAAGGAGTGGAAGGAGATCGCCAAGGCGTACAAGGAGGAGAAGGGCGTCGAGGTCAAGATCGTGACCGCCGCCTCCAACACCTACGAAGAGAAGCTCAAGTCCGAGATGTCCAAGAGCTCCGCTCCGACCCTGTTCCAGGTCAACGGCCCCACCGGTCTTAAGAACTGGAAGGATTACTGCGCCGACCTGTCCGATACCAAGCTCCGCGGTGAGCTCATTGACGACTCCCTGGCTCTGCAGTCCGATGGCAAGGACCTGGGTATCGACTGGGTCCAGGAGAGCTACGGCATCATCTACAACAAGCAGCTGCTCGAGAAGGCTGGCTACAAGGCCGAGGACATCAACTCCTTCGACAAGCTGAAGGCTTGCGCTGACGACATTCAGGCCCGCAAGGACGAGCTCGGCGTTGAGGGCGCCTTCACTTCTGCCGGCATGGATGACTCCTCCAGCTGGCGCTACACCACCCACCTCGCCAACCTCCCGCTCTACTACGAGTTCGAGAAGGAGCACAACCAGGAGGATGACGAAATCAAGGGCGAGTATCTCGACAACTTCAAGCAGATCTTCGACCTGTATATCACCGACTCTACCTGCGATCCTTCGCAGCTTGCCTCCAAGACCGGCGACGACGCCACCAACGAGTTCGCAACCGGCAAGGCTGTCTTCTATCAGAATGGCTCTTGGGCCTACGCCGACCTCACCAAGGCCGGCATGACCGATGACCAGCTCGGCATGCTGCCGATCTACATCGGCGTCGACGGCGAGGAGAACCAGGGCCTGTGCTCCGGCGGCGAGAACTACTGGTGCGTGAGCTCCCAGGCTTCCGAGGATGCTCAGAAGGCCACCGAGGACTTCATGTACTGGTGCGTCACCGCTGACACCCCGACCAGCATCATCGCCGACAAGATGGGTCTGACCGCTCCGTTCAAGAGCGCCAAGGAGACCACCAACGTCTTCTCGCAGCAGGCCGTTGCCATGGCCAAGGACGGCAAGAAGACCGTCGCTTGGGACTTCGTCTACATCCCCTCTGAGGAGTGGAAGAAGAACCTCAAGCAGGCTCTCATTGCTTATGCTGCCGACAACACCAAGTGGGACGGCGTCAAGAACGCCTTCGTCGATGGCTGGAAGACCGAGAAGGCTGCTTCCGAGTAAGCAGTTGCTGCCCAAGCTATCTGATTAGCGACAGGGGGCGGGCAGACGTTGGTTTGCCCGCCCCCTGCATATTGAAAGGACCCTTTTATGGGCAAAGCACTCAAGCGCTGGTGGCCGCTCTTTATGCTGCCCACGTGCCTGGCGTTTATGATCGGGTTCGTGATCCCTTTTATCCAGGGCTTCTATCTCTCGTTCTGCCAGTTTATTACCATTAACAACGCGCACTTTGTCGGTATTGCGAACTACGTGCGCGCGCTGTCCGATCCGCAGTTTGCCACGTCGTTCTTCTTTACCGTGGCGTTTGCCTTCCTGTCGACGGTGCTCATCAACGTGATCGCCCTGGCAATTGCGCAGGCGCTCACCCGCAAGGCGCTCAAAGGCACCAACATCTTCCGTACGATCTTCTTTATGCCTAACCTGATCGGCGGCATCGTGCTGGGCTACATCTGGCAGATCTTGATCAACTGCCTGCTCTCCAACATCGGCGCCCAGCTCATCGCCCTTAACTCTGCTGCTGGCTTCTGGGGCCTTATCATCCTGACCCTGTGGCAGCAGGTCGGCTACATGATGATCATCTACATCGCCGGTCTGCAGTCCATTCCGTCCGACTACATCGAGGCCGCCAAGGTTGACGGTGCCACGGCATGGCAGACGTTCTGGAAGGTTAAGATCCCCAATCTGATGCCGACGATTACCATCTGCCTGTTCCTGTCCATCACCAACGGCTTTAAGCTGTTCGACCAGAACCTCGCCCTTACCGGTGGTGCCCCCGCGCACTCCACCGAGATGCTCGCCCTGAACATCTACAACACGTTCTATTCGCGTGCCGGTATCGCATGGCAGGGCATCGGTCAGGCCAAGGCGGTTATCTTCTGCATCCTGGTCGTAGCCATCTCCATGATTCAGCTTAAGGCCACGAGGTCCAAGGAGGTGCAGCAGTAATGAAACGCGATAAGGTTATCAACCGCGCGCTCTCGATTTTCTTTACGATCCTGTCGCTCGCGTGGATCTACCCCGTGTTCATGATTGCGCTCAATTCCTTTAAAAAGGGAACTGCAATCAGCACCACCACGGCATTCGATTTGCTCACGCCCGAGACGTTCAACGGTCTCGCAAACTACGTGCACGCTCTTAACGAGCAGGGCTTTGCCTCGGCGTTTATGTACTCGCTCATCATCACGGTCACGTCGGTCGTTCTGATTTTGGTGTGCTGCTCCATGTGCGCTTGGTACGTAGTGCGCGTCAACAGCAAGATTTCGAACTTCTTCTATTACCTGTTCGTGTTCTCGATGGTCGTGCCCTTCCAGATGCTCATGTTCACGCTGTCCAATTTGGCGGACCGCATCGGCTTCAACACGCCGTTCAACATCTGCTTTATCTACCTTGGCTTTGGCGCGGGCCTGGCGGTCTTTATGTTCGCCGGCTTTGTAAAGAACATCCCGCTCGAGATCGAAGAGGCGGCCATGATTGATGGCTGCAACCCGGTCCAGGTGTTCTTTAAAATCGTCCTTCCCATCATGAAGCCCACCTATCTTTCGGTCGGCATTCTCGAGACCATGTGGGTCTGGAACGACTACCTGCTGCCCTACCTCACCCTCGACTCCACCAAGTACAAGACCATTCCTATCTTGATCCAGTACTTCCGCGGCGGCTATGGCCACGTCGAGCTCGGCCCCATGATGGCCTGCATCATGATGGTCGTTATCCCCATCGTCATCATGTACATCCTCTGCCAGAAGTACATCATCGACGGCGTGGTGGCAGGTGCCGTCAAGGGCTGATGCCGTAACTGTTTTGCAAGTTTCTGCGGCGCCCCTCAGCGCGGCGCCGCACATCGAAAGGTAAAGACATGGCCGAGATCGTTCTCAAACATGTTCAGAAGGTGTATCCCAACACCGAGTCCAAAAAGAAGGGCTTTTTTGGCAAAAAGAAGAAGACCGAGGAGAAGAAGCATAACCTTAAGGTTACCGAGGATGGCGTGCTCGCTGTAGAGGACTTCAACCTCACCGTTCACGACCAGGAGTTCGTCGTCCTCGTTGGCCCGTCTGGCTGCGGTAAGTCCACGACGATGCGCATGGTTGCTGGCCTGGAGGACATCACCTCGGGTGACGTGTTCATCGACGGCAAGCGCGTCAACGACGTCGCTCCCAAGGACCGCGACATCGCCATGGTGTTCCAGAGCTACGCTCTGTACCCCAACATGACGGTGTACGAGAACATGGCGTTTACGCTTGAGCTCAAGAAGGTCCCCAAGGACGAGATCGACCGTAAGGTTCGCTCCGCTGCCGAGATCTTGGGTATCACCGAGTACCTCGACCGTAAGCCCAAGGCGCTTTCGGGCGGCCAGCGTCAGCGTGTCGCTATCGGCCGCGCCATCGTGCGTGATCCTAAGGTCTTCCTGATGGACGAGCCGCTGTCCAACCTGGACGCCAAGCTGCGTAACCAGATGCGTGCCGAGCTCATCAAGCTGCGTCACGAGATCAAGGGCACCTTCATCTACGTTACCCACGACCAGACCGAGGCCATGACCCTCGGCGACCGTATCGTGGTCATGAAGGACGGCGTTGTCCAGCAGATCGCCACGCCGCAGGAGGTCTTCAACCATCCCGCGAACATCTTCGTCGCCGGCTTCATCGGCGTGCCGCAGATGAACTTCTTCGATGCCCAGCTGGTGCGCTCGGGCGACGGCTTTACCGTCAAGACCGACGACATGAATGTCGCGCTGGCCCCCGAGACCTGCGCTCAGCTCGCCCTTAATTGGGACGGCGGCGACGTGAAGGAGATCACGGCCGGCGTACGTCCCGAGCAGATTCTGCTTGCCGAAAAGGGCGAGGAGGGTGCGCTTCAGGGCACCATCGAGGTTACCGAGCTCATGGGTTCGACCGAGCACGTTCATGTGATGTCTCCCGACGGCCAGTTTGTCCTGATCATCCCCGTCGTCGATCTCGAGGCCAAGGGTGCGCTCAAGGCGGGCGACCCCATCTGGTTCAAGTTTGAGAAGAACGCGACCCATCTCTTCGATAAGGTGTCTGGCAAGAACCTTATCTAGGCCCGATCCAATCAGGTCCTCCTTTTGGGCGACTGCGGCTTTGCCATCCTTTTGCCGTGGTCACATATAAGGCTCCCCTTCCGTCCACTAGGCGAGAGGGGAGCCTTTCTTTGTGCTGGGGCCGTTGATCTGCCGGTTTGTCTTGATCTGTAACAGGAGGAGGGCCAAATTGGGTCTAGATGTTACAGATTGAGACAGCATCGAGCTGCCTATCCTTTCATCTCGATCTGTAACACGGGAGGCTGATTTCGGCAGCTACCTGTTACAGAACGAGATTGTATTAGCCGGCTTATCCTTTTGTCTCGATCTGTAACAGTAAGGGCGGATTTCAGACGTTAGATGTTACAGATTGAGATAAACCCTAGGGAAAGGACCGGTTTGTCTTGATCTGTAACAGGTAGGGCCGTTTTGGCCGAGTAGGTGTTACAGATTGAGACGATTTTGTCGAGGCGGGCCACGGGCAACACGCGGGCAAAAAAGCGGAGCCGCGTTGCCGCGACTCCGCTTTCAAGAGGATGGGTAAAGGAAACGAAATTAGCTCAGGTGCCAAATCTCGTCGTTGTACTGGGAGATCGTGCGGTCAGACGAGAAGGTGCCGGCGTTGGCGATATTGATGAGCGTCTTGCGCATCCAGGCGTCCTGGTCCTCGTAGTCGGCCAACACGCGCTCCTTGGTCTGGATGTACTCCTCGATGTCGAGCAGGGCCATAAACCAGTCCTTGCCCTTAATGTCATCGTGCAGGCGCTGCAGGCGCTCGACGTTGCCGGTCGCCATAAAGGCCGGGTTGGTGATGAAGTCCACCAGCAGTTTAATGCCGGGCTTGCGGTAGAGCACGCCGGCGTCATAGGTGCCGTCGGCATAGAGCTGCTCGACCTGTTTGGACGAGGCACCAAAGGTATAGATATTCTCGTCGCCCACGAGCTCGGCAATCTCCACGTTGGCGCCGTCGAGCGTGCACAGGGTTAGGGCGCCGTTGAGCATGAACTTCATGTTGGAGGTGCCGCTCGCCTCCTTGGAGGCCAGGCTGATCTGCTCGGAGATATCAGCGGCGGGGATCACGCGCTCGGCGGCGGTGACGTTGTAGTTCTCGATCATGACGACCTGCAGGTAGGGAGCCACGTCGGGGTCGTTTGCAATCCACTGCGACAGCGTCAAGATCAGATGGATGATGTCCTGCGCGATAGTGTAGGCAGGCGCCGCCTTGCCGCCAAAGATGATGGTGACGGGGTGCTTAGGTCTGTTGCCGTTCTTGATATCGAGGTACTTCCAGATGATGTAGAGCGCGAGCATCTGCTGACGCTTGTACTCGTGGATGCGCTTGACCTGGACGTCGATGATGGCGTTGGAGGGAATGGTCACGCCCTGCTCGAGCGCCATGAACTGGCGCATGATGGCCTTGGCCTCGACCTTGGTGGCGGCCAGGCGCTCAAGAACGTCCTTGTCGTCGGCGAACTTGGCGAGTTTGCTCAGATCGCCGGTGCTGCGCCAGTCGGTGCCGATCACATCGTCGAGCAGGCTGGCGAGCGCGGGGTTGGCCCCATGGATCCAGCGGCGGAAGGTGATGCCGTTGGTCTTGTTGGAGAACTTCTCGGGATAGATTTCGTAGAACGGATGAAGCTCGGTGTCCTCCAAGATCTTGGTGTGGAGGGCGGCTACGCCGTTGATGGAGAAGCCAAAGTGGATGTCCACGTGGGCCATGTGGACGGTGTCGTATTCGTCGATGATGGCGACACGCGGGTCATCGTGCTCGGCCTTCGCGACCTCATCGAGCTTGACGATAATGTCGGCGATGGCAGGGGAGACCTTCTGCAGGCTGGCGAGCGGCCACTTCTCGAGCGCCTCGGCAAGAATCGTGTGGTTAGTGTAGGCGACCATGGAGCGTACGATGGTCACGGCCTCGTCAAACTCGATGCCATGCTCGGTGGTGAGCAAGCGAATGAGCTCGGGGATGACCATGGTGGGGTGCGTGTCGTTAATTTGGACCACGGCATAGTCGGCCAGATCGTGCAGGTTGCTGCCGCGCTCGACGGCCTCGTCGATCAGGAGCTGGGCGGCGTTGCTTACCATGAAGTATTCCTGGTAGATGCGAAGTAGGCGGCCCTGCTCGTCGGAATCGTCGGGGTAGAGGAACAAGGTGAGGTTCTTGGCGATCTCGGTCTTGTCGAAGTCGATGGAGCTGCCGGGGACCAGGCCGTCGTCGACGCTCGCCAGGTCGAACAGGCGCAGGCGGTTCTTGTTGGGCTGGCCGTAACCGGGCACATCGATGTTGACGAGCTTGGAGGTAACGGCAAAATCGCCGAACTCGACGGTGTAGGAGCGGTCATCGTCGACCAGGATGTCCTGCTCACCGAGCCACTCGTCGGGGACGGCCTTCTGCTGGTTGTCGACAAAGCGCTGACGGAACAGACCGTAGTGATAGTTGAGGCCCACGCCATCGCCGGTCAAGCCCAGCGTGGCGATGGAATCCAGGAAGCACGCGGCCAGGCGGCCCAGGCCGCCGTTGCCGAGCGACGGCTCGACCTCGAACTCCTCGATCTTGTTGAGGTCGTGGCCTGCGGCGGTGAGCTGGTCCTTAACCTCGTCGTAGATGCCAAGGTCGATCATGTTGTTGATGAGCAGCTTGCCGATCAAAAATTCGGCGGAAATGTAATAGAGCTTTTTCTTGCCGTTGTTGAGCGGGCAGGCGGCGGAGCGCTCCTGCACGAGTTTGACCAGCAGCTTGTAAATGCGACGGTCGTCGAGCTGCTCGAGCGAGGTGCCAAAAGACTGCTCGGCGAGTTCCATGAGGTTAATTTGGGGGTGCGGACGATTTCTTGGACCGCGCCTAGGCGTATCCAAGCTTCCTGCGGTACTCCATCGGGCTCAGCCACCCGAGGGACTTCTTGATCCGCTCCTCACGATAGTACACGAGGTAGGCCTCGAGCCTTCCCATGAACTCCTCGGCCGTCACGCCCTCCCAGTCCCTGTAGTGGAAGAACTCGTTCTTGAGGCGCCCGAAGAAGCCCTCGCAGGCCGAGTTGTCCGGGCTGCAGCCCTTCTTCGACATGGACCGGGTCAGGCCGTTTCCCTCGCATATGCCGATCCAGCCGGGCCATCTGTAATGGCATCCCCTGTCCGAGTGGCAGACCGGGCGCTGGCCCGGGGAGAGCGTCCCGCAC
>OGQX01003123.1_pt1 | contig 11694 bp, 10 predicted proteins | sample 1553291 | NCBI WGS metagenome assembly OGQX01 (sample SAMEA2580030, study PRJEB22360) | human gut metagenome | biome: human gut; feature: human-associated habitat; material: faeces | place: Denmark | collected 2008/2010
GAAACTTGGGAACCCTTCACATTTCATTCCAACATAAGGTGTTCCATCCTTGTGACATACCCATGCTTCTTCAATCTGAGTTCCATCCAAAATAAGTGCGTCATTGTCAAAAATTTCTTCATTTAATACATATGTATTATTTTCTATTTGTGCCATGCCGCTTTCATCTAAGTGATATGTTAATTTTAATTTAACTACTTTTTCTTCATTTGGTCTTAGATATTCTTGGAAATTATCATATATTATATGTCCGTTTTCTCCTACATACCAACCTTCATTTCCTTCCTTACTAAAGTTTGCTCCATTCGGTAATAAATCTATTATTTGGTCTATTGTTGCATTATAATCTCCAATATTTGTTACTTTAATTTCATAAATAATATCTAATTTTGTGTTTTCTATATTTTTGCTCGGTAAATCCAACTTTGCTATATTATTTGCCTTTTGATATATATCATGTTTTTTTACTGTGTTTGTTGTTTTGTCTGTTGTAATTATTTGAGTTATCCTTTTTTCTATTTGTAAATCTGTATATGTATATTGCATCTCCACTCTGTTTTTACTAGTTTCCTCATCTTCTTTTGTATACTCTACTGTGTCTCCTCTTTTATCTTGCTGCTCTACCACTATTTGTGATAATAACTTATCATGTGTTTTATCGTTTTTTGCTACTTTTAATACTAGTTGTAATTTTTGTACTCCTGTATTTAGTTCTGGTTTTTCTTCTTCTTTTTCTTCTGCTATCTTTTTATTTTCTGCTGTTTCCCCCGTTTTCGGTCTGACAGGTTCTATCGTTTTTTTCACACTCGGTTTGACCGGCTCTGTTTTTTTTCTCTGCTCCTCTTTCCCATCATCCGGCACTATATCTGGCACTACAATATTTCCATCCTCCAGTTTTGCTCCACAGCTTCCGCAAAATCTTGTCGCATCTGACCACTCTTTTCCACATACCGGGCATTTTTTCATACTTGTTTTCCTCTCCTGTCCCTTTTTATCCACAAATCTTTTTTCTTTGCAATAAATGATCCAAAATCCACCTCCCTATTTTGGATCATTTATCTTTTTGCTGTCTGATTTGATCTTCTCTTCTGTGCTTTGCTTTTTCAAACACGCTCTCGATTTTACTCGTCAACTTTATGTCCACAAACCGTACAGAATTTCATATCCGGTTCCAGCGGTGCTCCGCATTCACTGCAAAAAGCCGGCCGTTCCTGTTCTTCTTCCACCGTTTCCTGTTCTTCACTCTGCAGTTTCATTCCACAGCTGCTGCAGAACATCATTTCCGGTTTGATTTTTGCACCGCAGCGCGGGCAGCTGTTCATTGCATTGATTGCCTGGATCTGTAGTTTGCATGCTTCCATAGCCTCTTCCAGCTCCCGGATCTGGCCAATTTCCTCTTTGACTTCTTCCAGCGGATTTTCCCGATATGCACAGTAAACTTTATATCCTATTTCACTGTAGATTTCATTGATTTTCGTCTCCGATTCAGAAATCACCATATTCAGTTTCGTAATCTCCGACAAATCCTTTGCTTTTTGCATAGTTGAATATCCTGCTTTTGAAATTTTTCCTTTTACTCCATCTAAAAATGCCATTTTTCTTCCCCTTCCATTTCTTTTTTGTACTTTATAATCTGCTTTTTTTAGATCTGCCGTCTTCTCTCTTATAAGGGGCTTTCCCCTCCTGATTCACGCAATTCCCCGCCTCACTGCTTATTGCTTTCCTCAATGAAAACAGGGATTTCCTTGATTTGATTAAATTTTTCCGCTCAGCGCGCATCACTTTTCGATTCGTTTTTCTATTTTTCTTCCTTATAGCTTTTCAGGACACGGCTCAGACTCTCCGGCGATAAATGCAGATAGGAAGCGATATCTTTCTTACTCACAACGTCTACCAGATCCCGATAGGTATCAACAAAATATTGATATCGTTCCTTTGCCCTGTGGTTTGCAACAATATCCTCATGTTCAATTAGCTTTTTATATGCAAGGCTGAGTGCACGGTTATATAAACGCATCATTTCCGGCGATTGCTCAATCAACTTCAACAATTCTGGTATCGGGACGCACAGCATGGTACACGAACTGATTGATTCTATCGTCAAAAGTGATTTCACATTTACGGATAAATTGGAAATTCCTACAACAATGTCTCCTTTTAAATAACCAAAGCAGGAAACATGCTCTTTTCCATCTCCCTTGCTTTCACAATACCCTTTTACAATGCCCGATACCAGAAAAGGAACGCATGGCAGCGGTTCCCCTTCTCGAATGATAACTTCCTTATCTTTCACCTTCCAGACATACGCCATTTGTTCCAGACTGCTCAGCACATTTTTATTTTTGATACCTAAATAAGTTTTGAAGAACTCCTGTTTTTCTATATTTTCATTTTCCAACCGCTCTATTTCCTTTCTGCCTTTTTATTTTACATTACATAACATCAATCTTTTTTATTCCTATGCAATTTTGTTAATTATATCATGAACAGTTTTTCACATCTCATCATTCTCTTGATTTAGATCAATATTGCAATTTTCTGAATATTCTGTATTTTTAAATTTTGTCAAAAAAGAAGAACCTGTTTCTCCTGCAGGTTCTTCTTTTCATTTATCTCATATTTTCTATTTCTTTCATATTAGAGCGTGTTGGAAAAGACTTTTCATATTCTACATGCTCAAGTCTGTGAGAAATTTTGTCCGAATGAGAACAAAAACAGATAGATTTTTTATTTATCAATATCCTCAAACGCTTCCTTCACCTTATCCATAAACCCTTTTTTCTTCTTCGGCTGTTCTGCGGTATTCTCACCATCGGCTGCTTTTGCTTCTGGCACCTGACGGTTTCCGCAAGCTTCATCAAAGGCACGAAGGGCTTCTTTTGCTTTTTCGTTCAGCCTGGTCGGTGTCTGAACAACAAGTGTTACATAGTGATCGCCGCGTACATTGCTGTTCCGGAGAGATGGAACGCCTTTTCCCTTCAGACGGATCTTGGTATCGGTCTGAGTTCCCGGTTTTACGGTATAGAGAACGTCTCCGTCAACGGTGCTGATCTTCACATCACCGCCGAGCGCTGCCTGCGCAAATGTAATCGGTGCGGTAGAGAAGATGTTCATATCCTGTCTCTGGAAGATCGGATGACGGGTTACCTGAACCTCGACAAGCAAATCTCCTCTCGGTCCGCCGTTTACACCCGGCTCACCTTTTTCACGGATCCGGATGCTCTGTCCATCGTCGATTCCAGCCGGAATGTTGACCTGAATGCGTTTTCTGCTGGATGTATAGCCCGTGCCGTGGCATGCGGTACATTTATCGCGAATGATCTTTCCGGTTCCGTTACAATCCGGACAGGTCGTCACGTTTCTCACAGAACCGAACATGGTCTGCTGTGTGTACGTAATCTGACCAGTTCCGTTACATTTGGAGCATGTCTCCGGTGAAGTTCCTGGTTTTGCGCCGGTTCCGTGGCACGTTGTACAGGTATCCTTCAGGTTGATCTCGAGCTCTTTCTGGCATCCGAAAACAGCTTCCTCAAACGTAATGTGGACAACAGCGCGGAGGTTTGCTCCCTTCATCGGTCCATTGTTTGCTCTTCTTCTGCTTCCGCCGCCACCGAACAGGTCGCCGAAAATATCGCCGAAGATATCACCCATATCTCCGCCGCCAAAGTCGAAGCCGCCGAATCCGCCGGCTCCTGCGCCGCCACCGCCGTTTTCAAATGCAGCGTGGCCAAACTGATCGTACTGACGCCGTTTGTCCGGATCACTCAGCACGCCATAGGCTTCTGTCGCCTCTTTAAATTTTGCCTCGGCCTCTTTGTCGCCCGGGTTCATATCCGGATGATACTTTTTTGCCAGTTTACGGTATGCTTTTTTCAAGGTTGCATCGTCCGCTCCGCGGTCTACACCAAGCACCTCATAATAATCTCTTTTTTCTGCCATTTATGTTCACCTTTTTCATTTCTGTTTCGCAAAATACTGTTTCAGCATCTGTTTATGCTCAAACATATTTTACTATAACACATGTCAAAGGACAATGCCAGTACTTCCGCAAAAGCAAACGGCTGTCCTGTCCATCGACATAAATACAGGGGGCGGAATCGGATCCGTCCCCCGTAAATACCAGCCTCACAGGGCCCTTTCTGTATCTTATTTATTGTTTCAACTCACAGTCGGTATTTCACCGGGTCTGATTTGTTAAACCTCTTTGTAGTCAGCGTCTACGACATCGTCGTCATGGCCGCCTGCCGCTCCTGCATTTCCCATATCCGGGCCTGCACCAGCTGTTCCGGCACCAGCGCCTGCTGCGCCGCCCTGCTGCTCATACAGCTTTGCGAACAGTTTCTGAGCGCTTGTCATCAGTTTTTCCTGAGCTGCTTTCAGATCAGCTACCTGTGCATCGGTCATCTCTTCCGGATTGCATTTTGCAATGAGATCTTTCAGTGCGTTCAGGTCAGCTTCTACTGCTGTTTTGTCGTTTGCATCAAGCTTGTCGCCGACTTCCTCGATTGCTTTCTCGGTCTGGAATACCATGGAGTCTGCATCGTTTCTTGCGTCGATTGCTTCTTTTCGTTTCTTATCCTGAGCCTCGAACTCAGCAGCTTCTTTGACTGCTTTGTCGATCTCGCTGTCGGACATGTTAGAGCCTGCGGTGATGGTGATGTGCTGCTCTTTTCCTGTTCCCAGGTCTTTTGCAGATACATTTACGATACCGTTGGCATCGATATCAAAGGTAACCTCGATCTGCGGAACGCCTCTTCTTGCTGGCGGAATTCCATCCAGACGGAACTGGCCGAGGGATTTGTTGTCTTTCGCGAACTGACGCTCACCCTGTACTACGTTGATATCTACTGCTGTCTGGTTATCTGCTGCTGTTGAGAAGATCTGGCTCTTCTTGGTCGGGATTGTGGTGTTACGCTCGATCAGACGAGTTGCAATACCTCCCATGGTCTCGATGGACAGAGACAGCGGAGTTACATCCAGAAGAAGGATATCGCCTGCGCCGGCGTCTCCTGCAAGTTTACCACCCTGTACGGAAGCACCAAGTGCTACGCACTCATCCGGGTTCAGGCTCTTGCTCGGCTCGTGTCCGGTCAGCTGTCTTACTTTATCCTGTACAGCCGGGATACGGGTAGATCCGCCTACCAGAAGGACTTTGGAAAGCTCGGATGCCTGAAGGCCTGCATCAGAAAGTGCTCTCTGTACCGGCTCTGCGGTTTTCTCTACCAGGTCGTGGGTCAGCTCATCGAATTTAGCCTTTGTCAGGTTCATATCAAGATGTTTCGGGCCATCTGCTGTTGCAGTGATGAACGGCAGGTTGATGTTGGTTGTAGTAGCGCTGGAAAGCTCTTTCTTTGCTTTCTCTGCTGCTTCTCTGATTCTCTGCAGAGCCATCTTGTCGTTGGAAAGATCTACGCCTTCCTGTTTTTTGAACTCAGCGAGGATATAATCTGTTACTTTCTGGTCGAAGTCATCGCCGCCCAGACGGTTGTTTCCTGCTGTGGAAAGAACTTCGATAACGCCGTCACCGATCTCGATGATGGAAACATCGAACGTACCGCCGCCAAGGTCGTATACCATGATCTTCTGCTCATTTTCGTTGTCCAGTCCGTATGCCAGAGCTGCTGCGGTAGGCTCGTTGATGATACGTTTTACATCAAGACCTGCGATCTTACCGGCATCTTTGGTTGCCTGACGCTGTGCGTCGTTGAAGTAAGCCGGAACTGTGATAACTGCTTCTGTTACTTTCTCACCAAGGTAGTTCTCTGCATCACCTTTCAGTTTCTGAAGGATCATTGCGGAGATCTCCTGCGGAGAGTATTTCTTTCCTTCGATGTCTACTTTATAATCAGTTCCCATATGTCTCTTGATGGAAGAGATGGTTTTCTCGGAGTTGGTAACTGCCTGACGTTTTGCCGGCTCTCCTACCAGACGCTCACCAGTCTTTGTAAATGCTACGATAGAAGGAGTTGTTCTTTCACCTTCTGCGTTTGCGATAACGGTTGGTTTTCCACCTTCCATAACGGCTACACAGCTGTTTGTTGTTCCTAAGTCAATACCAATAATTTTGCCCATTGTTGTTTCCTCCTCAATGAATTATGCTAAAAAATGGTTTAATTTCTATTTATTTATCTTCAAGGCTTAGTTAGCCACCTTGACCATACTGTGACGAACTACTGAACCTTTGTACATGTAGCCCTTCAGGAACTCTTCTACGACGATGTTTTCGCCGGCTTCCTCATCCTCCACATGCATCACTGCGTTGTGCAGGTTCGGATCGAATTCCTTTCCAACGGCCTCGATCACGGTTACACCGAGTTCATCGAGTGCTGTGGTAAACTGTTTGTATACTTTATTCATGCCGTCTGCGAACGGATCTTCCTCCGGATTTTCCACCGTTGCAAGTCCGCGCTCGAAGCTGTCAACAACCGGAAGAATCTTCTCGATGATGTCTTTTGCTCCAATGGCATACATATTTGCTTTTTCTTTTTCGGTGCGTTTGCGGAAGTTATCGAACTCTGCCATCTGACGGGTCAGGCGGTCAGTCAGCTCTTCGATTTTCTCATCTTTTTTATCTTTTTTCTTTTTGAAGAACTTTCGTTCTTTGCCATCCTCAGCAGTTTCTTCTGCAGCTTCCGCTTCTTTTGCCTCTGCTGCTTTCTTTGCTTCTTCCTGCTCCGCAGCCGGTTCGGTTTCCGGCAGATCGGTCTCTGCTCCGGTTTCTTTTTCCATCTCGCGTGTAGGTTCTTCCATGGTTTCCTCTTTCTTTCTATTTTCTTCGCTCACTGATCATTCCACCTTTCTACTCACCTGTGTCCGGCTTTTTGAAGACGGCGTCCAGTTGAACTTTTAATGTTTTCAGGTTATCTACCACATTTTCGTAATCCATCCGCTTTGGTCCCACGATACCGATTGTTCCGCGCATACCGTTTCCCATATCGTATGTGGTGGTGACCACGCTGCAGTCCCGTAAGGGTTCCATCGAAGATTCATTTCCGATGTATACCTGAATACCGGTATTTTCCTCTCCGTCCTGCTCCTCGGCAGCTCCTTTGATCATATCGACCAGTTTCTGCCGTTCCTCGAATGTGGAGATCAGCTGGCTGGCTTTGCTGCTGTCGGAAAGCTCAGGGTACTTGAAAATGTTGGTTGCGCCGCTGGTGTACACCGGCACATCTTCTTCGCTGACTGCGATGGCTTCCGCTACGGTATCGACCACTTTGCTGATGATGCCGGAGTGGATGCCTGCCTGCTCTTTCATCTTCTTGATCATGCCAAGATTGATTTCTTCAATGGTCAGGCCATTGAGCTGTGTGTTCAGAAGCAGGTTCAGCTTTAATATCTGTTCATCGTTGATGGTCTCGTCGAGGTCGATCATCTGGTTTTTCACCAGGTTGCCTTCTACGACGATGACGGCCAGGAGCTGCTCTTCATTGACTTTTGAGAGCTGGATGAATTTCACTTTATTTCTGTGATATTCCGGTCCTGTAATCAACGTTGCATAGTTGGTAGATGAAGCGAGGACTTTGACAACCTGCTGCAGAACTTTTTCCATTCGGTCTGTTTTTTCAATGACCATGTTTTTGATGTCTGCAACTTCCTGTTCTTTTTCCCGCATCAGCTCATCTACATAGAGGCGGTAGCCTTTATCGGAAGGAATGCGTCCTGCGGAAGTGTGGGGCTGTAAGATGTAACCCATCTCTTCCAGATCGGACATTTCATTCCGGATTGTGGCGGAGCTTAAATTCAAATCCGTGTATTTGGAAATCGTTCTTGAGCCGACCGGCTCGCCCGTTTCCAGATACGTCTGGATGATCGCTTTTAATATTTTTCTTTTTCTTTCATCCAATTCTGCATCCACTAAGATAAGCTCCTTCCTGTTGTATAGTCCTGTTAGCACTCGTTTCAGTGGAGTGCTAACATCTATGCTCTTAAGATAGCACTCTGCCTTTTGTTTGTCAACACCTTTTCCCGGTTTTTCTATGAAGAAATTGTGAAAAAAGTATAAACCGTTTTCTTTCTGAAAAGGAATCTGACTTTTCTTTTTTATTGCATTCTACTGTTTCAAAGGCGCTATAGCCGTATGGTAGGATTCTGCCATTTCGATACGACCATTTAGTAGCATTTTCTCAGAGGTGATGAATCATGAAATATCAGAAACTGGAGGATCTGCGCACGGACCACGATCTGACGATCCGCCAGGTTGCCGACTATCTCGGCTGCAACCGCGATGTGTATACCCGATATGAAAAAGGCGTCCGGCAGCTGCCGATCTCCATTGCCATCCGTCTGGCGGAGCTGTATCAGGTCAGTCTGGATTATCTGGTCGGCATCAGCGATGAGAAGCGGCCGTATGGATCCTGACTTTCCGGTGTCTCCGCCGCAGCAAAAGCAGGAGGACAGTTTTTCTTCTCCCTGTCCTCCCTGTTTTGCTTTTTCGTTTACAGATTCTGCAGATATTCCATCATCCGCGTTTCGCTGAGTTTCCATCCGTCCGGCTCCCCGCAGAGATACAGCGTAAAATGCCCGCACGGGACTCCGTTTTCCAGGTGGATGCCGGTATACAGTTCTACAATGAGGAGTTCTTCTGCTTTTTCTTCATATATATTAGTGATCTGATAGATGCGCTCTCCCTTTTCGTCCACCGGCCATTCTTTCTTCAGCACATCCCTCAGACGGCTCTCCCGCCCCTGCGCTTCGCATTCTTCCTCCCGGCTGATCATTTTTTCAAACGCTTCCGGCGTCTCCATCCGTTCCACTATATTCTGGACAAAATCTTCTATTTCTATTCTTTCTGCTTTTCCCATTCGTTCCCCCATTTCTGCCGTACATATTTTTCTGTTTTCTGCACAGGCTGTCTTCACCCGCCATTTCTCTCTCCCGCCCCATTCTCCAATTTGCGACCATATGATCTGATTTAACTTTGTCCATCCAACCGTTTGGTAGTATGGGTTTGAATCTGAAAGGATGGTACAACGTATGAAATACCAGAGAATTGAAGATATGCGGATCGATCAGGATCTCACCATCAAAGAGATTTCTGCCCTGCTCGAATGCAACCGCGACGTCTATTCCCGCTACGAAAAAGGAATCCGCGACATCCCGATCGACTATGTGATCCGGCTTGCACGGTTCTATGACTGCTCGGTCGACTATCTGCTGAGTGTCTCCAGTAAAAAGAGAAAATTCGGCGATTAATTTTTTTATTGTTGTCTTTTTTATTTTTGTGTTTTTCGTTTTGATACGACCGTTTGGTCGTATTTTATATTATAATGGTATTCTTATTTTGCGTCAATTCTGAACAAGAAGGAATCAAAATCGGACGCAAAAAAGCGTGCCGGAAAGTTTTCTGTCGCTTTTCCGGCACGCTTTTTTTCATGCTCTTTTCTTCTTTTTTATTTCTGATTTTTTATTCTTCCATGTCATCCAGGCTCTTCTTCAGTGTGATCATTTTGTCACGCAGCTCGGCGGCCATTTCGAAGTTGAGTTCGGCGGCAGCGGCTTTCATCTGTTTCTGTACCTGGCCGATCAGTTTTTCCAGTTCTTCGCGGCTCATGGACTCCGGGTCTTTTTCCATCTTTTCTTCTGTCTTTGCCACTTCTTTCGAAATGCTGATGAGATCGCGGACGGCTTTTTTGATGGTGGTCGGAGTGATGCCGTGTTCTTTGTTGTAGGCTTCCTGCAGGGCACGGCGGCGCTTCGTCTCGTCGATTGCGAGGCGCATGGAATCGGTCATCACATCGGCGTACATGATAACATGGCCCTCGCTGTTTCGTGCGGCACGGCCGATGGTCTGGATCAGGGAGGTTTCGGAACGCAGGAAACCTTCTTTATCGGCATCCAGGATCGCCACGAGTGTGATTTCCGGGATGTCGAGACCCTCACGCAGAAGGTTGATGCCGACGAGCACATCGAAGACATCGAGACGCATATCACGGATGATCTCGGTCCGTTCCAGGGTGTCGATATCGGAGTGCAGGTAGCGCACGCGGATGCCGGCCTCTTTCATATAGTCGGTCAGATCCTCTGCCATACGCTTCGTCAGCGTCGTCACGAGAACTTTGTTGTGTTTTTCAGTTTCTTTCTTTACTTCCGAAATCAGATCGTCGATCTGTCCCTCCACCGGGCGCACCTCGACATCCGGGTCGAGAAGGCCGGTCGGGCGGATGATCTGTTCAGCGCGCAGCAGCTCGTGGTCTGCCTCGTAGTCGCCCGGCGTGGCAGATACGAAGAGGATCTGATCGATCCGGTCCTCGAACTCGCCGAAGTTCAACGGACGGTTGTCTTTTGCGGACGGCAGACGGAATCCATAGTCCACCAGCGTCGATTTCCGCGACTGGTCGCCGGCATACATGCTGCGGATCTGCGGAACAGTCTTATGCGACTCATCCACGATGATGAGGAAATCATCTCCGAAATAGTCCATCAGTGTGTAGGGCGGCTCGCCTGGATTTAATCCGGAGAGGTAACGCGAATAGTTTTCGATGCCGGAACAGATGCCGGTTTCTTTGAGCATCTCAATATCGAAATTAGTCCGCTCCTCGATGCGCTGGGCCTCGATCAGTTTTCCCTCGTGCTTGAAGAACTTCACCTGCTCTTCCATATCCTTTTCAATCTCGCCTGTTGCTTTCAGGATCGTGTCCATCGGCACAACATAGTGGGAGGCAGGAAAGATTGCGATGTGGTTCAGTTCACATAAGATTTCACCCGTCAGCGTATCGATCTGCATCAGACGGTCAATCTCATCCCCGAAGAACTCGACGCGCACCGCCTTGTCCGTCTCCTCCGCCGGAAAAATCTCCAATACATCACCGCGCACGCGGAACGTACCGCGGTGGAAATCCATATCATTCCGGTCATACTGAATATCAATCAACTGCCGGATCACATCATCCCGGTCCTTTTCCATTCCCGGGCGGAGCGAAATAATCATCTCCATGTAGTCCTTCGGGCTTCCGATTCCATAGATACACGAAACACTGGAAACCACAATGACATCGTTCCGCTCACTCAGTGCAGAAGTCGCGGAAAGCCGCAGCTTATCAATCTCATCGTTCCGCGCAGAGTCCTTCGCAATATACGTATCCGAAGACGGCACGTAAGCCTCCGGCTGGTAGTAGTCGTAGTAGGAGACAAAATATTCTACTGCATTCTCAGGGAAGAATTCCTTAAACTCACCGTACAGCTGTGCTGCAAGTGTTTTATTGTGCGCTATGATCAAGGTTGGCTTATTTAACTGTGCAATAACATTTGCCATGGTAAAGGTCTTGCCGGAACCTGTAACGCCCAGCAAAGTCTCGCATTGATTGCCTTCTTGAAAGCCTTTGACCAGTTTTTCGATTGCCTGGGGCTGGTCGCCTGTAGGCTGGTATTCGGAGTGTAATTTGAATATTTGTTGTGAATTCTGCAAAAAAGCACCTCCTGGTTTTTATATCAAAAAAGTTCGTCTATCAGTCAGAAATTCGTCGAAGCACATTCTCTGATTTTAGCCGAATATGCCTCTCGACGAATTCTGTTCACCACCCGATATTTTATAGACTGATAAAAAGTAGTAAAACTAACGTGGACGAATTAACACTCAAATGTAAGAGATATTATATCATGGAAATTTAAAATTGTATATATGATGCGAACATTAGTTCGTGAACCTCACATGACTAAAGTCACGTGCTTCCGGCCGCTTTAAGCGGCAGACCA
>OGQX01003149.1_pt1 | contig 11622 bp, 10 predicted proteins | sample 1553291 | NCBI WGS metagenome assembly OGQX01 (sample SAMEA2580030, study PRJEB22360) | human gut metagenome | biome: human gut; feature: human-associated habitat; material: faeces | place: Denmark | collected 2008/2010
CGCCAGTACAGCAGATGCCGCAGGCGCCGCAGGGAATGCCTGCCGGACTGCCGCCTAACATCCCATTGCATCAGTAAACACGATACGGGCCATCGTCCCGGCTAATGACGTTAAACCAGCCGCCCGTATCTTCGGCCCAAGCGATGCCGCTAAACCGCTTACATTGTGCGTCCGGCGAACGACGTTAAACCGCATAGGAGGACATTTATGTTTGACAAAGACGAAGACAACCAGCAGATGACTAATGCATCCGATTTCGGATTCACCGAGGACGACCTCAAGGGATTTGTCCAGGAACCGAAGCAGGGGGACGCCCCTGCAGGGGAACCGAAGGCCGAACCTCAGCAGGCCGCTCCGCAGAACCCGGAACCGACTGCAGACGATGAGCCGAAGGCAGAACCACCGGCCCCGCTGTCCGACGACCAGAGCGTCGATAAACCTCAGGACGGAGAAGGCCACGGAGACCTGGGCAAGGCGCTGGCTGAAGAAAGAGCCCGCCGCAAGGCGATGGGCGACGAGCTGAACCAGCTCAAGTCTCAGCTCGCACAGATGAGGCAGGCGCAGACGCAGGCACAGGCGCCGGCCGTTCCTCCGAAGACCAGACAGGAGATTCTCGCTTATGCGAAGCAGGAAGCGGCCCGCCGCATGAATCTTTCGCAGAAAGACATTGAGGACCTCATGTTTACTGAGCCAGCCAAGTACGAGGATTTTGTCCGCCAGCAGGGAGCCATTGCATGGGAGCAGGAAGAGCAGGTTAAACATGCCATGCAGCTCAGGCAGCAGAACGTGAATTTCGTTCAGGCTAATTTCGCCAGCCTTCCGAACATCCAGGCGATTTATCAGAAGGGCAACGAGATGTTGAACGACATGAAGCGGGGAGAAGCCCGGGAAATCGACGAAGCTTACAGCCGTGTAGATAACGGCGTGGGCACGGAGAAGGATTTCAAGGTGCTTCTTTCCTTCCGCGACAAGATTATCGCGGCAATGCAGGGCGCTCCCGCCGCTGCAGGCGCTCCGGATCCAGCCAATCCGGCTCCCGCTCCGCAGGTTTCTAACCCCCTCACCCAGGCAGCAGGACTGCCAAAAGCAGCAGCCCTCACCGGCGCCAATCCGGCGCAGCCCAAGTTGTCCAATGAGGACATCGTCCGGGCAGTGCGTGAAGGAAGGGAAAAGGACCTGCCGAAGGACATCCAGCGTGCTATTGATGAATACTGTGGTTAAACAAGAAAGGATGTAAGCTATCATGGCTAAAGAATTCCAGATTCCTTCCGCCCTGGTACCGAAGGTATGGGCAGCAAAAGTATGGAGAGAAGGCAACAAAGCCTCTTATTTCGATAAGTTCACTTCTACCGACGGCTCCAAGCCGATTCAGACCAATAAAGACCTGAAGCGCGCGAAGGGCGACAAGGTGACCTTTGGTATCGCCATGAACCTCACCGGCGACGGCGTGACCGGCAACAACGCTCTGGTGAATAATGAAGATACCCTCACCATGTACGATTTTTCCGTAACCACCGAACAGGTGAGAAACGCGGTAGCCCGTTATGTAGGCGATGACCATAAGTCTCCCTATGAAAACCTGCCACTCATTAAATCCGCACTGGTGCAGTGGCTGGCAGACTGGAAAGATGATACCCTCATCGCCAAGCTGACCGCCTCCCCGACTGCCGGCGAAGTTATGGGCACTGAAGCCTCCATCACCGCGTCCAACAAGCTGACCTGTGCGATGATTTCCACCGCCAAGCGTAAGGCCATGCTTCACGCTCCGAAGGTGAAGCCGATTAAAATCGACGGCCAGGATAAGTACATTATGCTCATTGGACCCTATGCGGCTCGTGACCTCAAGACGGATACCGCATGGCTGGAAGCACAGGAACACGCAGGAATCCGCGGTTCCAACAACCCGATTTTCACCGGTGCGCTGGGTGAATATGACGGAGTTATCCTCTACGAATACGAAAGAGTATCCACCACGCAGACCGGAGCATCCAAAGCCAACGTGGTACACAACCTTCTGCTGGGCCAGCAGGCTGCCTGCTATGCGGTCACCCGTGAACCGGATGCCATCAAGCAGGTGGACGACTACGGCAACCGTGAAGGCAACGGCATTTCCTTCAATGCCGGCATTGAAAAGGTTGTTTTCAACGGCAAGGATTACGGCGTCATCCAGGTAATGACCGGCGGCGCTGCAGACTGATTTTCATTAATTTCACAGGGTTTCAACGTTCAGGGAGTGGCGATTCGCCTCTCCCTTTTCGTTTGAAACGAACTTGCATCAAACTTGCAATATTTTGCAACAACTTGCAACGAAAGGAGGCGGGAACATGACCATTAAGCAGCTAATCAATCGGGCTTACATGCAGGTGGGAGATACTTCCCACGTCAACTACACGCCCTTCCAGTTTCTGGAGTACTACAACGAGGGCAACCAACTCCTCTGCCATCTCATTACCAAGTACATGCCGGACGAGGCAGTGGATGATTCGTACAAGGAGATCGATGACGAGAGCGGCTGGGACCATTTCGAGGAGACCATGCTTGTGCACTACATGGTCACCAGGATTCTGAACCTGGACACGACGGCGCTCCTGCAGGAATGGGAGAACTGGATAGCCGAAAAAGCCCGCTCTGAAGGAGGTTCCAATGTAGTAATAGCAAGGGGGTATTGGGATTATGACGGTAAACGAACTGATTACCACTATCAACCTTGATACGAATGAAATCCTGGATGATGAAACGGAGTACATTCCCTACATCAACACGGCTATTGATACGCTTTCTATGCTGCTGGCCCCCATGCATGATCCGGAGGTGACAGCATGCCGGGACGTGGCCAACAATGACGCCATCCCTACCAATTTCCTTCAGTTCATGCCACCATCCGGCTATCCCATTACCATGAAGAACGGCACATTCCAGACGTACGATGAAAAGACGGTGCCCGATGTGTTCTATGCCATCAAGAAGCCGCACATTGCAAGCATGGACGATGCGGTGCCTTTCTCCGAGATGTACACTTTCGCCCTGGTGCAGATTGTTTCTTACCTGGTTAAGAAGAAATCCCTGATGATTGATTTCGCCAATGCGGATAACGCTTTCATCCAGCAGCTGACGGAAACCATCAGGGCGGCAAGGGCAAGGTGAGCGCCATGGCACAGGTTTTTCAGACCGCCAGCACGCAGGGATTCCCTCTGGGCATCGACTGGAGCAAGCCGGCCGAGGCGGTAGACATCAGGGCGCTGGTGCAGGCCCATAACTGCGAATACTCCGGCACGGACGGAGCCCTGCAGACGGTGCCGGGCATCCGCATCCTATACACTGCAGATAAAGACATCACCTCCATCTACTACGACGTGAATCGGAAATGCTGGTAGTTCACATCTGATGGGAAACTTCACAAGACGGAGGACTGGAAAAGCGCCACGGAGCTGGGAGCTCTTACCGGGACGGACAGGCCGAGGTACTGCACTTTCGGCGGCGACGTCCTTGTCGCTTCCGGCGGCAAGCTGCAGGCCGTGAGTGGGGCAGGCGATACTCTTTCGACTGTTTCCGGCTCTCCGGATTCCTGCAATTTCGTAAGCTCCAATTCCGGATCAGTGATTACAGCGTCCACTTCGGACCATCGCCTTCACTGGAGCGCCATCGGAGACTACACGAGCTGGACGAATGACAGCAACAACAGCGCATCAGCCCAGTACGTTGACGTAGGTTACAAAGACCAGGGCTGCATTATCTCCGTTTCCTTCCTGTCGAAGGCCATCATTGTTTACAAAGAATACGGCAGAGCTTACCAGGTGGTGGGCAACCCGCACAGCGGGACGCTGGCGGTGTATCCGCTTTCTGAAACGGCTTACTGCTCCGGCTCATCTGTTTCGCTGAATGACCATTCTTACTACATCGGAAACGCCGGTCTTATGAGTTTCGCTCCGACGGACACCTACGCCAACATCCAGCCGGAGGAAACGGGGCTTGCTATCAATGCACAGCTCATCCGCATCACGGATAAGTCGGCGGCCATGTGGTATGTGCCTACCCGTAAGCAGCTGTGGATTCTTCCGAGCGAGAAATCGGAGTACATTTTCATTTACCACTACCTGCCGCGCTTTGCGGACGGCCGAGGCGTGTTTACCACAAGGACACTTTCCCATACTCTCCACGATGCGGAGAACCTTGACCATGATGTGTACATTGCCTATGGCAACAAGATAGGAATCCTTGACGAGGCTATCGACACGGATGACGGTAAGCAGATAGAAACGGCAGTGACGTCGGGAAATCTGTTGGCGGAAAAGCTGTTCATCCTACTGATGAATTACACATTCGTCACGTCTAACAAGATAGCAGGCTACGGCACAGTGGAAATCTCCAACAAGAAGGCCAAGGCGCTACAGTTCAAGGTCTCTGAAAAGCGGCTCTATGACGACACGGGGCCGCTTTTTAATGCCAATACGGCACTGGCGAATGAATCGTTTACTAAACTGCTAAAGATTGGCGGCGGCCCGAACCGCTCCCTGCAGATAAAGATTTACATTGCCAAGGGCTCCGTTGCCATCCGACAGTTCGACTACACTTATTCGGAGGTGTGAATTAAATGAATTATGCAGAAACCTATCCCCTGAACGTGACTCCCCAGGGGGATTCGACACGCTCCGCCGTGGAGAAGAACCGGAAGGAAATCCTCTCCCTGGTGGCGGCGCTGAATGCACAGCCCAGCGGGGCGGTGGGAGGAAGCCGCCAGCGTGTGCTGTCGGCGGCCATGCTGTCGGGAACATGGAATTTCCTTTCCTCCGACGGCCTTGCGGTAATTATCAACGGCTCTGTCAATCCGGTCATCATGTCTTTCGCCGACGGATGCGGGGAAAACGGAAACATTGATTACATCGGCGTGGTAAGGGACAAGCTCTCCGCATGGTCACTCCCTGCTAATAACACCAGCTATCTCTACGTAGAACGCTCTGACGCAGGGGCGCTGACCTATGGTTCTACAACCATTGCGCCGGTGGAACAGGAAAGCACTCCGCAGGCTGGAGCGAATGACGCAGGGCTCTCATGGTTTTCCACTCTTGAATCCAAGATGTACGTGTGGACGGGCTCCGCATGGCAGCATAAAGTTAGGCTCTTCGTGGGCACTGCCAAAACGGACGGATCCACGGTAAAGAGCATTTCTTACAAAGAGTACCCCCAGCAGCTGGCCCCCTCTCTTCAGCAGAAACTGAAGGAAATCGAAGCAGGGGCTACGAAAAACGAAAACTGTATCTCTGCTATTAAAATCGGGGATGTGACGGTAACAGCCAACGGGCACCAGGACACATTCACCATCACCGCAGAGGGGCTCATTGCACTGTCTGCAGATTCAAAAACAAGGACAATCAAGCTGTCCACGCCGGACCTGTCCAAAGTTTACGCCCAGGCAAAACTGGACGCCCATCCGGTGGGATCCATCTATGAATCCACGGACAGCACTTCCCCTGCTACCTTGTTTGGCGGCACTTGGGAGCCGATGGATGCAGGCCGCGTGCTGGTGGCCCAGGGCAAAGCGGCGACCGGAACCACCTTCACTGCAGGTGACACCGGCGGGGAGGAAAAGCACACACTCACCACGAGTGAATTACCTGCTCATAGTCATCACTACAGCGGAACTACAAGCTCTAACGGGAACCATAATCACGTAGTTTATGCACACGATTCCCCGTACGGCTCCGGTGATTCCATTGACGCAGAGGGCGATAGCTATGGAGCAAATGATAGTCCGCATAAAACGAGCACGAACGGCGCCCACAATCATTCCTACAGCGGATACACCGATAATACCGGCAACGGTGCCAGCCACAATAACCTCCAGCCTTATGAAGTGGTGTATCGGTGGAAACGGATTGCCTAAGCAGTGCGCCGCCATCTGTAAACCACCTGATACGGCTGCATGATGTTGTGGGGGCTGTTTCCGCCTGTGTTTCCTGTAGTAAATGAATGCTGGTGACTTCCATCGCTTGAGGTTGTCACGGTTCCATACCCCAAAAGATTTTCCGCATATGACCACACGGTTTCTGTAGCGTTACCTGATTTATTGGTTTTTGCCATTGTGACGGTATGCGTGTGGCTGCCTGCAGAATTCGTGGCCCCAGAATGCGCATGCGGCGGTAATTCACTCGTGGTTATTCTCCCCCAAAGGAGCGAAATAATGAACATTGATATTTTTAATAGCATTTCCCAGACAGCCGCCAAGCTCTATGACCAATGGGCCATAAAGTTGGCAGCGTCGTGGTTTATCGGCATTGAGCTCCATCTGGGGCTCTTTTCTATTTTCGCCATTCTGGTGATGCTTGACCTCTTCACCAGGTGGATCGCAATTTCCCATAAGCGCCTCATGGATGCAGGAACCGCAGGGGACTTGTGCAGCTCGGTAAAGGGAATCCCCGAGGCACACCGAGAGGGACTTATCTCATCTAGCATCATGCGCCGTAATTTCGGGGAAAAAATGCTGACTTACCTTTTGCTAGTCCTTGCGGCGGTGCTTGTGGATAACGGCCTTGAGCTGCTGGGAAAGACATCCATGGCCACTACACTGGTGGTGACCTATCTTTCTATGACAGAGCTATTAAGCATGGTGGAAAACCTGGATGAGGCGGGCGTTTCCGCACTCCATCAGCTTTCTGAAATCTTGAGAGGACGGCGGGGAAGATGAAACTGGATTCACTGCATGACATGGTGAGGGACTACGCTAGGCGCACCGGAGAAAGGGTGAACCTTGACGGCTTTTTCTGGGATGAGAAGAAGGGAGGATTCCATGACGGCTACAACGAATATTTCAAATTCTTCCCCCATGTGGGATTCGTCTTCTGGTCCATTGTGGAGCATGCCGGCAAGCGGTATTTCTCCATTAACCAGACTTATGGAAAATTCCATGAAATGTGCCCCTACATGAAGGAGGTAATGCACCTGAACGGCCTCACGGAAATCATCACGAGAACCACCAGGCCGCCCAAAGTGCACGAGCGCCGGTGGGGCATGAAGCACCTGAAGGACCTTGACTACACTTTCCAGGGCAGGCGCTACCATGTCATGGTCAGTGACATTTCTCATCTGAACTAATGAAAGGAGAAAAATCATGCTGAAATTTGATTTACAGCTATTCGGAGGCGGCGGCAAGAAGTCTAAAGTCGTCAGCACCTCCGCCAAGGTGCCGGAGGCATCAAGTGAGGAAAAGAAGATTCTGGCTAACGAAATGGGCTGGCTCTCCAATGCCCTGGGCGTCTCTAACAACCTCATGAACCTGGCGAACGGACAGATTAACAACAACCAGGTAACGCCGGACTATAACAGCCTCCTGCAGTCGGCCCTCTCCGGGACCCAGCAGGCAGGTCAGACGGTTTCCGGGCTTATCCCGCAGGTGCAGAACGGAGTGACCGGCGCCAACAATGCCAATAACGGCTACATCGGCGGCATCGGCAATGCCATGCAGATTTACCAAGAAGGGAACAAGTACCTGGATAGCGATTACCAGAAAGCCATGGCCGACAATGCAGGCATTATGAGCGGGCTCCTCTCCGGAGATCTTCCCTCTGCCTACGCCCAGAACCGGCAGAAGGCCCTGCAGTCTGACCTTGACGCCACCATGGGGAGCACTCTTTCCTCCCTGGCGGACCGGGGAATCATCAATTCCTCCGTGGCAGGGCAGGCCATGAATGATATTTCCAAGAACGCCGCCAACTCCCTGGCATCCAGCTATACCAATGACATGAACACGGCGGCAGGCCTTGCGAATAATTCCTACAATAACCAGCTGAATGGGCTGAACGGCAGGGCGGGCCTTCTTTCCGGTCTGTATTCCGGCCAGCTCTCCGGCATCGGACAGCAGGCAGGCCTTACCGGGAACAACGTTTCCAACATCCTCAATGGGGCCAATGCTCAGGGAAGCCTTGCCGGTCAGCAGGCCAACCTTGCGAACCAGCCGATCGATACAGCGGCCGCCGCTCAGAGCAATGCGGCATCTACTCCACTCAATTACTTCAATGCGGCCATCGGGTTGCAGAATCCGCACCTCAGCCTGTACGACAGCATGAGCGGGCACCGCTACGCCGTAGCAACTCCGGGCCAGACCTACGTCAAACAGGGGAGCGGCGGATGGTTCGGCAACCTTCTGGGAACTGCCGCCAACTCTGCAGCCGCATTCTACGCCTGCTTCCCGGCGGGGACCATGGTTTCCACGGGACATGGAGAGGTGCCCATTGAAAAGATGAATCCAGATGACCGGGTGCTCATCCAGGGCGGCCATGAGGCCCATGTAAAGAAAGTGCATGACATGGGAGAGCAGGATACCTACAACGTGGAGACGTTGCCAAGCATTGACGGCACAGTCAGAAAGGTGACCACCACGGCCACAGAAGTGTTCCTCACTCCGGAAGGCAGGAAACCGCTCGCTGCCTTGAAAGCAGGAATGAGGGTGTGGACTGTAGACGGCTACCGTAAATTGGCGCATGTCGTCAAGAACCGGGCGAAATCCAGAGTGTACGACCTTGAACTTGATGATGATCAGGCGCTCTTTATTGCGGACGGCTTCGCTGTAGAACCGCTGACTGCCAAAGACATAAAGGCCAATAAAAGCGCCGGAAAGGGAGGTAAATAATGTCTGTAGTGTACATTCCTTCTGACAATATGGACGTTTGGAAATCCCTGGGGACCGCCCTTGGGACCTATCTGGGGAAACGGGCTTCCGATATCCAGAAGACCCATGAGGCGAAGGAATACGCTAACGCCTGGTTCCCGAACCTCACAGGCCCCCAGCCACAGGAGCAGAAGACCATGGCGGACTACGTGCAGATGCCGCAGGACAACACGCCCACCATCCCCCGGATTTCCGGTGGGATTCTCTCACAGGCCCTGCAGGGAACCAATAGCGCCATGCCTGGCCTTACTGCCGGCGCCCAGCCCATTACCGGCACCACCACCAGTGGCGGCACGGTCACAACCGGTATCCTGAACGGCGTTTTCGGAAATGGCCAGAATGGCACTCAAAACGGCGCAGGAGCGCCCGCAGGTAACGGGGGTGTAACTATCCCCTCCGCTCTTGCAAACGCCGCACAGAGCTATATGGCCCAGCCAAATTTCAATTCTGCACCGCAGGGGCAGTCTGCAGGTGGCCAGCAGGAAAATGCTCTCCCCTCTGCCCCCGACCGGCAGGCTATCCGCCAGAAGAACATGGAGGATAATGGCTCCGTCTACAGGGACCTTTACGTCTCCACAGTCAAGGCCGGCTACTCCCCGGAGGAAGCCAGAGCCATGACGTTGGATAGGGTGAAGCAGGATGAAGACAGTGCCTACAAGGCCCAGCGGTCCGATTACATTTCCAAGGTTTTGAATCCGATGAAAGAGCAGATTCTGAATGAGCTCATTTTCACCAAGGACAAAGACGGGAACACGGTAGTTGATCGTTACCGCTCTTCCAAGCTGCAAGGCCTTATTCCGGCAATTAACCGCTACAACGAAATGGCGGCTAATGCAGGGGCGCAGGGGCTTGACATTAACAGCCTTGATAACATTTCCAAGCTCACTCGCCCGAACAATAAGTACATGCAGGGAAAGAACGGGCACATTGTCCGCATTGATGAAGACACCGGAGCCGTTTCCGATGCCGGAGACTTCTCCGATCCGAGAGACCGCTATATGAAGACCACTGCCGGATTCTGGGACGTGAAAGCCAAGAGGTTTGTTACCGACCCGGCGGCCATGAAGAAAATTGAAATCGATCAGCAGAAGGCCAATGCGCAGGATAGGATGACGAACTCAAACATTGCCATGAACAACTACCGCATGACCCATCCTGCTGCTGGCGTCGGAAGCACCGGAACCAGCGGGCTTAGCTCTCAGCAGATTTCCACGCTCCGCCAGCTGCACATGGCCTGGATGAAGAACAACCCGGACCAGGAAGAATCGGCAAGCCCTTATTACGGGCCACTGATGAGTGCCCTTCCCGCTGGCGGAGGCTCTTCCGGCGGCCAGCAGGACCCGGTGGATGCCCGCATCGATGCGCTGCGTGAGCAGGGATGGTCCCCAGAAAGAATTATCGCAGGGCTGAAGGCGTCGGGAAATGATGCCTACGTATCTCATGTATGGTGAGGTGAGTTAGATGAACTATGGAGAAACAGGGTTCGACGACCTGGTGAATTATGGCCAGAACAATGGAAGCGACCTTTCCGGGGCCGGAGACACCGGCTTCGATGACCTGGCAAACAATTCCCCTGCTCCTCAGGATGATTCTATCCTGGGCAAGCTGAAATCTTTCGGTCAGAAAGTCTATGAACAGGCCGACAGAACCACCACGAACATTGAAAACGCCCTCCCAAGCTACATTGGGAAGGTGGAGCAGGCGGCCCAGAACTATGGCGATGAAGTTAGCAAGGCGGCCACCCGTGCTTACGAAGCCAGAGCAGGAGGGGAGGAAATCAACGATGAAGACCCGACCAGCGGATTCGAAGGACCTGATTATGGAGAAGCCAAGGCAGGCCTCTATGATGCGGCAGTGGGGACGCCTGCCGGTTATGTGGCCATCACTCCCTTCGTGCCGGCGCCGGTACGCGGGGCGGCTGGCCTTCTGGCGGCGCCCACCATAGTGAACGGCACCATGAACGCCTATGACCAGAATGTGGAGAACGACGACGGGACACCGGTTATCTCCACTGCTAAGCAGACGCTTCTTGACCCTGTGGTTGAACCGGTGAAAGAAGCGGTGACAGAACCTGGAAAGTACGTCCAGGAAATCGTAGATAACCCGCTCAACGTGTGGGATAAGGTGTTTCTCCCCTATTCCATGGCCGAAGGCGCCGTTAAGGGAGGCGAAAAGCTGGTGCCGGACAGGGTAAAGGAAAAGGCAAAGGCCAAGATGGACAGCGCCGTGGACACCATGGACGCCCTGGGAAGAGACATCCGGGGCGAAGATGTTTCCCGGGGCGGTGCTACGGGCTTTGATGACCTGGCCAACAGCGGCGATGGCATGAAGGCCATGAGAAATGACGCATACGGTCCCTCTCAGAGCGTTGAAACGGCTTCTCCGGGCGGTTCAACAGGTTTTGACGACCTTTCCAGAGCATCGGCGGATAACGCCGCATCCTATGACACTCCTCCTGCTGACGTTTCCGCCCCCGTGTTCAATGTGGCAGGGGATGCGGACTGGGCAGGGATGAATGATTCCACTAAAGCGGCGGCCAATGAGCTGGTGGCAAGATGGAACCAGGCCCACCCGGAGGCGCCTGTCACCATGACAAGCGGCAAGCGCTCCGGAGACGGAACCTCCCATCACGATGTGGGCGAGGCCGTGGATTTCGTTTCTGATGCCTTTGAAGGCGAGGCAGGTCGGCCGCTCCGTGATGAATTCGGCCGCATGGCCAGCGATATGGGCCTTACTCCCTTCGATGAGTACAACGGCAGCGGTAATGAGGCCTATGCCCGTGGCGAGAATTTCCACGTCACTGTCCCCAAGGGCTGGCAGGGGGCCGGCCGCAGCGTGGCCGATATGGCCGATGATGGCGGCATGAGGGACGCCTCCGACATGGCTGATGATACCGGCAGCATGTACGACGAAACCGGCGACATGGCCACGGACGTGTACAACCGCTACCGGCAGGACGG
>OGQX01003155.1_pt1 | contig 11609 bp, 8 predicted proteins | sample 1553291 | NCBI WGS metagenome assembly OGQX01 (sample SAMEA2580030, study PRJEB22360) | human gut metagenome | biome: human gut; feature: human-associated habitat; material: faeces | place: Denmark | collected 2008/2010
TTCAACACCATGCTGGAAAAGACACAGACCGAGCAGACGGAGCTTAAAACAAAAGTGTCCGAGGGCAGAAAGCGGCTGTCCGATGAAGTCCAGCTTGCCAATGACGCAAAACAATGGGTGGAAGCCATTCAGGAATACGCCAACATCACAGAGCTGGACGCAGCCACCCTCAACCGCTTAATCAAAGAAATCGTCGTGCATGAGCGCATTGACGAAGATAAAACAAGACACATTTCTATCGAAATTCATTTTAATCTCAAACCCATCCCGGAGGTGGAACAGGTCACTGCCTGACCTGTCCCGCCGGGACGGTTCTCTTAAAAACACCATATAGATTTTTTGTACGCCGCCGCCCGCCATCGAGCAGAGTTTTACACCTAATTGGGGATAAAACAGCTCATGACACATGGTTGCCGGTTTTTCCATGATGTACATGACATCATTGTAATTTGCCTCCATGGAAAACGGGAAATAATAGCCACACATATACATCTGACACATGAAATTCGAGAAAAACATAGCCTTCGGCCGGGGATAATAACCATCCAGCTGGTCATACCTTTTCCCCAGGCTCTGCATCACATCGATGGCTTTATCCTCCATATCCACCGCATTACCCCGGCTGTCCACACCACCCCAGTACACCACGGCACCACTATCATCCCGTTCCATGACCTCACTGAGCTCATTACAGTGCCGGACGATATCATTGTAGATCCGAAGCAGTTCCTCCGTTCGTTCCTGTGTTGTCTGCTCCTGCGCTTCCTCTTCACCGAAATATTTCTCCGAAAATGTAGACCCATGATAGATCATGGTACAATTCAGCGTCATAATGGCAAATACGGCAAGCAACGTCCAAGCAAAAAAACCAAAATATCCCTTCACTCCCCGGCAGTACTTTTCCGAATGTCTGCACGCCGGAATCAGCAAACTGCATCCCAGCACAACCGCAGCAAGCACCACCAGAATCCCTGCCACAATCAACCATTCGCCCACGGAAAAGGGAAACAACCCTGTAATCCTTCCGTAGGTATTGACCCAGATTGGGAAAATATAATCAATATAAGCATCGCTGAGGCTTCTGCTGCTCCAGGCAACGACCTGAAGCAGTAAAAGAACTGCAACGATGCTTAAATAAATTCGAAAACTTTTCTTATGGGATTTCTTATTCTCCATAGTACTCCTTAAGTGGCTTCCTCTTTTCCCACCTTGATCCTGGTCTTCTTCCAGATGCCACAGCGGTACAAAACATACAGGATCAACGCAGAAATGCCATTACTGATCACCACGGAATACCAGACACTGCGCACGCCCATATGCAGGACGCTCTCGCAGAACCACAGTGTCAGGAAACGGAATACCCACAATCTGGTCACATCGATGGCCATGGTCACCTCCGTATGGCCGGTTCCCTGGAACAAACCGGAGGTCGTATTGTATACGCCATTGGTAAAGCACCAGAATGCCATAACACTTAAAAAGTCAGCTGCCATGCCCACGACTTCCGCATCCTTAGAGAAGATCCTGACAATAGCCGTGGAGATCATATCTCTTGATAAAATCATACCACCTATGAACAAAAATACAACCGATATCCACATGGAAAAACGATACCCCTTCTCTGCACGGTCCGGCTGCTTCGCTCCCATGTTCTGCCCCACGATGGTGGCCGTTGCCGAGCCGATGGCATTGGAGGGCAGCGTGATCAGTCCATTCACTTTGTTGCCGATGCCATAAGCCGCCATGGCTTCCGTCCCGTAGACAAACACGTTTTTACTCATCAGCAGAAATCCCAGCTGCATGGTACTTCCGCCGATAGCGGTAGGCAGACCGATCTTAAGGATCATTCCCAGTTTTTCCTTCTGTAATCGCATGTACGCACGGTTCAGGCAGATATCATTTTCCTGTCTGCACAGAAGTCCGAAAGCCACCATGGCCGGAATTGCTTTCGCCAATAGCGTAGCCAGTGCTGCACCGGCAGTTCCCAGATCCAGGATGATCATGAAAAACGGATCCAGGAACAGATTCAGCGTAATACCTCCCAGATTAAGGAACATGGGGCGCACCGTATCTCCCTGTGCCTGATGTACTGCGGAAAAAATGTTGACCATATATAAAAAGGGCATATCCCAGATGACCACCCGCAGATAAACTCTTGCATAATATGCAGTTCCTCCGTCAGCTCCCAGCCAGTTGATGATAGCGGGTGTTCCCAGAAAACACAGTGTGGCACAGACCACGGCAAATCCCATGGCACAGGCAAATATCTGATTTGCCATGGATCTGGCATCCTCTTTTTCCCCGGCACCGATATACTGCGCAATGAGAACTGCACCGGCCACGGTGATACCGCTGCCGAAATTCGTAATGATATTCTGCATCGGTGTCACCAGATTGATCGCCGCCAGTTGCTCCGTGCCGATCTTCCCCAGCCAATAAGTATCCGTCAGGTTATACATTGTCTGCAAAAAGCTGTTGATCACTACGGGAATTGCCAGAGACAGGATCGCTCTGATCAGATTTCCGTGCAATATCAGATCCGGATTATATTTTTTAGCCGTTTTCATCGCCATCACTCCTAAGTTGTTCTTATCTATGTCTTTCCAAATCTAAGTCGTATTATACGTCAATTTTTCAGTGGTTTCCACGGAGATTTTAGGGTTATATGTATTAAAACACTTTTTTATTATCTTTTTTATTTACATCATGGAAAGGCGCATCGCCAGACGGCAATGCAGATTCTTGTGCAGGCACAAATCAGTACTTGGCTCATCGTATACGCAAAAAATCCCTCCCACGGCATCTGCCTGCGGAAGGGATCTTATTCTTAATTCTGCGGTCAGGATCAGACTTATTTGATTACAAGGCTGCTCCAACCATCGCTGGGGATCAGAGAGATATAGGTCTTACCGGTATTGATCTGGATCTCCTCACCGGTCTTCGCATCATAGTAATGTGTGATAGCATTCTCGGAAGACTTGGTCCAGGTAACTTCGATAGCCTTACCCTGAGTAATGTAGTAACCGGAGCGTCCGGAGTCGATGGCATTGTAGATCAGGTAGCCTTCACCCAGTTCTGCAAAAGTGGTATCCTGCAGAATAACGTTCTCGAAAGTGAGCTGTGCATTGCTGTCAGCATCCTTGTGTGCAGAACCATACTCATAGTAATCATAGGTTCCGGTCTCTTCGTTGTACTTCAGAGTAGAACCGTTGTGCTTGAAAGGAAGCGCAATGGTAGTAGCGCTGATAGCATCACTTCTATCATCAAAGGTAACTTCTCCGTCTGCAAATTTGAAGTGAGGTCCCTGATAGTAATCATTGTAAGTAGTGGTATACTTGGAATTTGCAAAACGCTGCTTCAGACCGTCATAGGTCTTGCCCTTCTGGCTGTTGGTATAGGTATCATAAGTAATATACTCGGTAAACTCAGTTGCCTTACCATTGTTGAAACGGGCGAAACCACCACTGAAGTTAGCGGAATAATCTTTTGCTACCCAGTCATTGATGAAGTAAGGGCCACCATCATGGCAGAGAACTGCGTTCCACTCAGCTGCCAGCATGAAGTTGGTAGGACGTGCACTACGAATACTACCCAGCTGCTCGATCTTCTCCCAGTCCTTTACGACTACCATGAAACGTGTAATTCTGTCGTTCAGAGTACTGTTCATGATCTCATATACAACATCTGCATCTGCGGTGCCGAAATGAGGCAGTGCGGTTCTCTCGTTATCTACCATTACCGCGATGGGACGCTGATCCTTCAGATCCTCATCGATCCACTCGTTGGTAAGTTCGCTGCGATAGGAGTGCTCCGGTGCAACTTCATCTGCGGAAGACTCAGTTGCGGCAGGCTGCTCTACCTCCTTGGTATCGGTAGCAATAGGCTCTGCTTCTACGGTCTGGATCGGAGAAGAGATCGGCTCACTGTTTCCACAGCCGGTCAGAACGCCTACTGCAAGTAAAATTGCTGCAAGTACTTTCTTTTTCATGAATGTTTCCTTTCATTTGTTTGTTCTATCCGATCTTTCGATCGACACTCTAAAATACATTGTATCCCTAAAGTCCTATGTTTGTCCACCGAAAATTCTTAAGATTTTCTTGAGATTTTATTTCGCAAAAAATGACATCTGGCAGTTGTATGCTGATGTCATTTTTGCTTTCTATAATTATTACTTATTATTCTTTTACAGCCCCGATATTTACTCCCTGTACAAAATATTTCTGGCAGAATGGATAAATGATCATAAACGGCAGAATTGCTACGATGACTGCTGCATTTTTTACTGTATTTTCCGTAGCTCCTTCTACCGCAGACGGCAGATCACTTCCCATGATCAATGCCCGCAGTTTCATCTGGAAGTTATATAAATTTGAATTCGTGATATACAGCTTATAGTTCGTGTAATCATTCCAGTATCCCACGGCATACATCAGTCCGATGGAAGCCAGTGCAGCCTTCGACAACGGCAATACGATTTTATACAAAATTTTAAAATGAGAGCAACCATCAATCTCTGCGGATTCCATCAGGCTGACCGGAATTCCCTCAAAGAAATTCTTCATCAGCACCAGATTATATACATTGATTGCCGGCAGCAGGATCACTCCCCACAAGTTGTTTGTCAGATGGAAGTCCTTCATTACCAGATAAGTCGGGATCATACCTCCGTTAAATATCATGGTAAACAACAGCACATTGGCAATAAATGCCCGCCCCGGCATCTTCCACTGAATCAGCACATACGCCCCAAGTACTGAGATCAGCAATCCCATGATCGTTCCCATAACCGTTGTGTAACAGGAAATCAGGAATGGTCTGAGCATCGTCGGATTGGTAAAAATTGATTTATACCCTGCGAACCCGAACTGCTCAGGAAACAACTTCATGCCATAAGCCGTCTTCAGATCAAAAGAGTCCACCAGTACTTTATATACCGGGATGATCATCACCAGCGAAAATACTGTAAATATTACGATCAATACGATATCAAAAATTTTCACTTTCTTTTTCATCATACAATACCTCTTCCTCTCGTCTTATGGCTTACCCTGTTACATACCAGTACCAGAATACAGCTTATAATAGAGGAAAACATACCGACCGCTGTCGTATACCCATAATCCGGAATTGCACCGGAGTTAAATGTCTGCGTATAGATATAAGTCTGCAATACATCCGATACCTTGATAACGGCATCATTCTGTAATACGAAAACTGACTCAAACAAATTCATAACTTTCGCCAGATTCAATACAAGTACCGTCACGATTGTATTATTCAACGCAGGCAGGGTAATATAGATCATCTTCTGGAAACGGTTTGCCCCATCCATCGACGCTGCTTCATACAATTCCGGACTGATTCCCGCCAGCGTTGCCATGAAAATAATCGTTCCCCAGCCTGTATCTTTCCAGACATTAATTATGTAATACGAAAATCTCCACCATTTCTGGTCTCCGAGGAAATATATATTATCCGTGATCAAGTGTAATTTCATCAGGACATCATTGACCAATCCCGCAGATGTCGGAGACAGGATCATGGAAAATATGGATGCTGCCACTACCCAGGACATAAAATGCGGAATGTATACAATTGTCTGAAATACCTTTTTCAACTTTAAAAAAATCAATTCATTCAATAATACCGAAATAATAACTGCCGCACCGGTATTCAAAATCAGCTTTGTAATACTCAGCACCAGCGTATTGCTGAACGCCTTCCAAAACCCCGGCATACTGAACATTTTTACAAAATGCTTCATTCCTACAAAGATCGGATCATTGATTCCTTTATATGTAAAAAAGGCATAACGGATACCAAACATAGGAAGATAATAAAATATCAATGCTGCCACCAATACCGGTGTCGCCATCAGATAGACTCCCCGATATGCACGGGCGTGCTTGAACGCGGTTCCCCCAGGTGTCCTCTTAGGCAAAGTTTTTCCTTTCTCTTTCACAACGTTTACCCTCCGTTCCGGCTACTCTATATCAGCTATTCAAAAATCCCATATATTCGTTGTACTTTGTCTCTTCTGTTTTATTCATATGTATGGTCAGTCCATCCTCTGAGAAATAGAGACGGATGCGGATGGATGCAACACTTTCTCCGATCAGCCAGCAGAAGATAAACAGCGTATTTTGATCCATCCAGGCTCCGGATGAAGCACATTTCTCCTTGTATATAGGGAACTCTCCCTCTTCCAGATGTCCGATTCCAAAGGGAAGCTGACATTCTCTTCCTTCTATTTCATACGAGAGTACTCCTTTTTGATCCGCATCGGAAAAAGTCACACCACACCATGTAAATCCATACTTATTTCGGAGCAGCGGATATTTTTTCCCGAAATCTGCACAAGGTTTTCCTTCAAATACCGTACGCAGCACAGGCAACGTTGTTTTCTCCACATCGTTTTCCGGGAAACAATCCTTCAGCAGCACTTCTCTCACTGCGGCAAGTATCATCTGCTCGGCTCCGCCCATACCCTGTGTATCTGCTGTCGTTACAACGACGAGATCCATTTCCGGAACTGCCAGCATTATCTGACCGCCCAGCCCCAGCATTGCAAAAGTCCCCTCCATCGGGATCCAGAACTGATATCCATACCAGCGATCATCGCCATCAAGCTGTGTTGCCGTTCTCGGTTCTGTCGCTCTCGCTGCATAGGATCCCTTTTCCTGCTTTAACAGCATACAGCCGGTACGCAGCAGATCCTCGGGAGTAGCCATCAGGCCACTCCCTCCCATAGAGGTTCCAAAGGGATCCTCTATGATATAAGACTCCTCGCTGAAGCCATTCTGGCGCAGCAACTTTTCTTTCAGGTAATCCAGCATCTTTTCACCGGTCAGTTTTTCTACCAGCGCACAGAGCACATGGGAGGATGAGGTATCATACATAAAGAGAGTTCCGGGTCTGTGGGTGGGTTCTGTCTGGAAAAAGCTCCTCACCCAGTTTTCCGTTGTGCTGGTCTTGTTATAAGTTGTCATATTGTAACATGTCTGCATTTTCAACATATTTTCTATCGTCATCTCTGCCAGCCAAGGATGCACTCTCCCGGGCAGATATTCCGGGAAATAATCACAGATAGGATCCTGCAGGGAAATTTTCCCTTCCTGCTCCAACAAGCCGATTGCCAGTGAAGTAAAGCTTTTGGTCACAGAAAACATTCTCTGCAGCTTATTACGGCAATAGGGTGCATAATATTTTTCAAATATAAGCTTCCCATGCTGCGCTATCAGAACACTATGCAGAGGTATTCTTCTTTTTTCCAATTCTTTTACAAAATCTAGCATCTGCCGATCCGTCAGTTCTCTCATTTTATCTATCATAATGCAACCTCCTATACTGTTACCAGATTATTTATTCAGGGAATCTACGATTGCCTGAGACCATTCGGCTCCGCCTTCCTGTTCAAACCGTTTGTATCCTTCTTCCACAGAAACACCCTGTACCACACAGTCCGCAATAATAGAGTTCTTCAAACTGGTCAGATCACCATTATACTGGCTCATCATATCTGTTGTTACCGGCAGAGGTGCCGTCTTGTTATTGGCATTGAAGATTTCCATTGATTCCTCTGTATATTTCTTTACGGGAACCAGTCTTTCTGTCAACGGGCAGATATTGGTATCTCCCATAATAATGGTCGTATACTGTACTCCGGGCTGAGAACGCATCTCCAGCATATGGAATTCTCCATCCTGATATGTATTACCACATACTGTTTCTGCCTGTCTGGACCAATGAACGCCTTCTACTCCATAGATCCACAATGTTTCCATATCTCCATCATCAAAAATGCTTTCCAGGAAATATTTGAATACGCCTTCCGGATTCTTACAGGAAGAAGTAATCGCATATACCGGTGCACATCTCTGCCAGTATTTTCCGACCTCTGCGATAGGCGGCATAAATACCAGTTCGCTGTCCTGTCCATTCGCAGCCAGTCCAGCCGACAGCTGATCAGCCCATCCGCCTGCCCAGTAAGTAAATGCTCCGAACTCACCTTCCATGAATTTGGTACGGCAGTTGCTGGTCGCATTCGTCAGAGATTCCTTGTCGATATAACCCTTGTTGTAAGCATCCTGTAATCTCTTGATCGCTTCCTTCATGGAATCCTCGGTAAATCCATCTTTCCATACGCCATCCTCTCCCTGATAGAAAGAAGGATATGCATCCTGATAGAATTCCGGCAGATAATTGGTATAAGGAGCTTCATTTCCTACAAATCCGGCTGCGGATACACCAATGGTATTTCCATTGATACCGTCTCCATCCGGATCACCGTTGCTGAAAGCATCCAACATTTCCAGATACTCTTCGTACGTCGTCGGAATGTCCAGTCCACAATTATCCAGCCACTGTTTTCTGAGGAAAGTCATACATCCGCCACCTCCGCCAAGTGCCAGTCCGTACAGATGTCCATCCAGCATATTGCCTTCTACGACATTCACATCCGTATTGGGATTCTTCTTCAGCTCTGAATTGTTCCAGGCATCCGTCATATCCCAGAGAGCTCCCTCTCCTGCATATCCGGAATAATAGGAAGATCCAAGGATAACTACATCCGGCCAGTTCTCCGGTCCGCTGGCAAATGTCTGTCCCAGCACATCATAATAGGCATTGTGATCCGGCTGGATGACTTCCAGTTCGATTCCTGTCAGTTCTTCCCATTTATTGACCCATTCTTCCTGACCGTCTGCCAATGTCGCCTGGAAAGTTCCGTCTACCATAATCGTAATCTTTTCCGGTTTCTCTACATCATCTGCAACATCCCCGGCAGTATTTCCTGCCTGTGCATCGCTATCTGTCTTTCCTGTATCATTTCCCGTATTTTCCGCAGAGTTCCCACACCCTGTAAATATCATGGAACATACTGTAACCGCAACCAGTGCGACTGATAATAACTTTTTCTTTACCATAAATAACCTCCGTCCATATTCTGTTATCTTCTCTGTTGTTTCTTGTTTCTTATTTTGTTTTGTTTCTTTGCTGCTTGATTTGTTGATTATTGTCACTTCGGCGCCAGAAGTATCAATGTGCTTTCATTGTAACCGTCAATCTGCACAATTAATAGTCACATTATTCAAGATTTGATGTACATATTTTTCGTTATCCGGGGTTCATTTTTTATGTCAATGGTACACATTTTATTTTAAGGCAGCCCATTTCATTGCCTTTTTTGTCAATTATGGTACTATAATAATATCTTTCAGGAGGATTTTGTTATGAATTCCAGAAAAAATAAATACTTCATAAAATTGATAACATCCTACAGTCTGCTCTTGGTCATTGTGCTCATTCTGGGAATTGTTTTCCATTTTATTCTTTCGCATAATGTAAAGCAGGAACTATTGAATGAAAATATGCTTTCTCTTAAAAATGTATCCGAGCAATACAGCAACTGCTATGCAAATATTTATCTGATTTCCAAGCGACTGGCAAATAATTCCAGTCTTTCCCGCCTGGCGGAAGCCGATCAGGGGGAACGGGCGTTTTATTATAATGCCTATATTACCAAACAGGCTCTTATGGATATGTATTCTGACTATTCACTCCAGCCGATCCAAACCTACTATATCCATCTGCGTCATACAGACTACATAATCAGCTATAACGATTTTGAGAATCTCTATTCCTTTTATAAAAACAATCAAATGCTGGATCCCTCAAAATATGAGGAATGGAAGGGAACTCTGGAATCCTCCGACAATTATAACCATTTTCTGCCTCTTGACCGTTTTGCGACCGAATATACACCACACAGAAAAAACTATTGTTATGCTGTCTCTCTGCAGAATTATACCTTCAAAAATATCAATGCTGACATTATTTTTGAGCTGAATGCAGATTATATGCAGCAAATGGCGGACTCTGTCGATCTGATGAAGAATGGCTGCCTCATCATTCAGGACAGTAGCGCTGAAACTATGCTTACTTTCAGCAACAATGAAGCACTGTTGAAAAAAACGGATGCTTCTCTGCTTTCCTCGCTGGATTATTCCGAACGGGGATATTCCAGCACCGTATTTCAGGGTGTTCCCGTCACAGTGCTCCATACCTCCGCACAGACACCGAATCTGAACTATTACCTGATTGTTCCCACTTCCTCCCTGAAAGCACCGGGAAACGGACTGCAGCTGTTGTCTCTGTTCATTATCTTTCTCGGTGTCGTAGGAAGCTTTTTGATTATTGTGCTGTTGTCCAAGGCCAATTATAAACCCTATGAAGCAATGGAATGTCGTCTTCAAGAAGTTAATTTCAACCACGAAGAGCTTATGCGGTTAAATGAGTCCCAAAAGATCACCCTCCGCAATTATTATTTTGATCAATTGATTCATGGTACGATCCTGAGTGAGGAAGAAGCTGCGTATGCCCAAAATTATCTTTCCATTTCCGATAATGCCAATTCCTTTGCTATATTATACTGTAATGTCTACCTGGATACTTTGGAGCTAAATAATGACCCTCAGGGAATGATCAACATCCTCTCCCCTGATTATGCGGATGTTATTTCCGATATCCTTTCCAGTTATTTTATACATTCCTATATCATGCAGGGTTCCAAGAATAGTGTTTATACTATTTTATTATATGACAGGGAAGAGCTGGACAAAGTTGAAGATTTATTTTTACATGTCCATACTACGCTGTTGCAGGATTACAATATCTGGATTTATGGTGGCTTAGGCTGTACAACCGACACCATCTCCTCCGTCTGGCAATCGTATCGCCAATCCAAAGAGGCTGTAAAACGTGTCTCCAGCCCGGGTTACCTGTGTCTGTATCGTGAGATTTTGGAATTTCAGGATTCCTTCTTTTATCCTAACGAAGTGGCAGACCAATTATATAATTTTGTAAAATCCGGTAACTTCAAACAGACAAAAACAATTTTTAATTTTATAAAGTACGAAAATTTTAAGAAACGAAAACTTAATTTCAGACAAGTGAAATGGCTTTTAGAAAATATAGAAATTACCTTATTGAAAGTAATCAGGGATAATGACATTTCCTATGATGACTCAAGCTTAGCCGGTCTGTCCGAAGATTCTACCCTGGAAAATTACGAGCAGATTGCTCTGGAATTATGTGAAAAAAACAAGCAACCGGAAAACGACAACCAGCTGATTGTGCGCATTCAGGCTTATATTGATGAGAATTATGGGGATCCATCCTTATGTTTAAGCAGAATATCGGACCTGTTCCACATCTCCGAGAGTTACTTTTCCTTCCTTTTCAAAAAAACAGTAGGGGTAAACTTCTCTACGTATCTGGAACAGGTCCGCATGACGCAGGCAAAACATCTGCTGGAAACAACAGACATTAAAATAGCTGATTTATACGTGGCGGTCGGTTACAACAATCTGACTAGCTTCCGCCGTGCATTTAAGAAAAAATACGGTGTAGCACCCAATGCCCTTCGAGAATAACTACTTATTCTTTTTCGGTTGATTTCTCGCGCAGCACTTCTTCAAACCGATCGATAGGTACCGGTTTGGAATAGTAATATCCCTGCTGCCAGGTAGATCCAAACTGCTCGATATAGTCGCTGACTTCCTTATTCTCAATACCCTCAATGCAGGTCTCGGTGTTAGTCCTCCTGGCAT
>OGQX01003159.1_pt1 | contig 11604 bp, 11 predicted proteins | sample 1553291 | NCBI WGS metagenome assembly OGQX01 (sample SAMEA2580030, study PRJEB22360) | human gut metagenome | biome: human gut; feature: human-associated habitat; material: faeces | place: Denmark | collected 2008/2010
TAGTTTTGACACACATTCCTCAGATGTTATAGTCATAGTTACAATCTGAACTTTCTCAGAGCACTCATTTTAGTTTTGACAATATTTCTCTTATTTTTCAATTCCCAATTTCTTCAAACTCCCCTATTTTCTCTCCTTTATACAGCAGGACGAGATTCGGATACACCACTCCTTCCGCGCAAGTAAACTGTATGGCTATAGTGAAGTGGCGGAAGAAATCGGAATGACGGAAGAAGAAATTCGGAACCAACCGCACATAAGTTTCCGGCTGGTGCATCATCTCTTCCATATCCACCATCATGGCAAAGTTATAATAAGGGGAAAGACTGCCTACACCTTCCTCGTATACCGAAGTCCCGTCCAGCACATCCCCGTTCTCCACAGCATCCACATAAGCGGAAAGACTCTGTGCATCGGGCGCCAGCAACAAAGCTCCTTTATAGAAGCAGGCGTAGGTGTGAAGCGCGGATTCCGTAATGCCCGTCAGTTGTGTCAATACGGTATTCCGGGGCAACATATACTGCCGGTACTTCCGTGCACGCGGGTATCGCCTGTAATTCGGATAGGTCCGCTCCACGGCCGGAGCGCCTTTTTCTTCGGGAGTGGCATACAGCAATTTCTGCAGGGCACGTTCCGCCTGTGCTTCATCTTTCACGGCAACGCTCATTACAGCGCAGGGATGCCGGTCGGTAGTATCCTTGGAATGAAACAGGCAAGACATGACATTCTCTCCCGCATACGTTTTCATAAATTCCATCCACTCGCCATCCCGCTTCTTGATATAATCGGAATAGGCAGCCTTAGCATATTCCTGCTGCGAAGTAAAGCCGAATATGGCTTCCAAATCCGAGATTGCCCACTGGTTGTAGAAGAAGACAGATGCCGGCAGCCGCTCTCCCGAAAAATCCTTTATCGGCTCCTGCCTGCGAAGCGCATTGATAAACGTCCGGGCTGTATCCGCTCCGTGACTGATACCTGAACAATAAACGGCTTCTTCATTGAACTTCATATCAAACTCCGCCCAACTTCCCAGATGCGTCTGCGGACGAATGCCGTCTGTATTCTTGCCCATGCCCACTTCTTTCATGCGTACATACACCGTTGCCGCCACATTGTTGCGCTTACCGGCATACATGGCACGGAAAGACGCCATGTCCATCAACGATTGTCTGGAACGGCAGGCATCGATAACCTGCTCTATCAGACGCTTCTGAAAGCTGACAGCCAGAAAGTCCGGGGTAAAATAAGCCGCAAGGAAACGCCCGTCCGCCGTGGGATAGATGCGTATTTCCTCGCCGTTGTAATCAAAATATTTGGAAGGGAAAGTGCTGGAACAGTATTTACGCACGAAGGACTCCACCAGTTCGTAATCCCCCTCCCCCAGGCTGCAATACAACACCTGGTTCAAGGGAGTATCCGGCTCGTGGAAGCTGATGAGCATTTTGTTCATCTGCCTGCTCAGTCCATGCGGCGTATCGCCTACCAATGTATTGAAATACTTCTTCAGGTATACAAAAAGCTCCGATACATACAGGAAATGCTCATCCTTGCTGCAATGCAGGCCGTCGACATCTTCCATCAGATCCGCCATACGGTCTGTCTCAAGCACGGCCGTGGCATCTTGCGGCACTAACGTAAAGAGATTAAAATCCTGCCGGTTCTCCACTGCGTTCATGCGCAGAAACGAGTATACGCCAAAGCCTGTACACAGCAATACTATGGACACAATAACGGCTATTCGTATAAGGGTTCGAAGCTTCATGGCATATATTCGTCAACTGTTGGCAAAAATAAACATTTATACTAATAAAACAAAACAAATGTTTCAAAAAGTTTAGAAATCTATTTCCATACCGTCATACGCAAAGTGCACATGGGGCGGCAGTTGGCGGTCGATTTCGGCATGCAGCCCTGCATGGTGACTCATGTGGATGAAATAAGTTTCCCTTGCGCCGATACGTTCCGCTGCCGCCAGCGCTTCCGGTATGCTTTGGTGCGTAGAGTGCGGTTGCGGCCGCAAGGCGTTTATTACCAGAACATCCAGTCCCTGCAATTGTTCATACGAAGCGTCCGGCATCGTAAGCATGTCCGTTACATACCCCAGCCGCCCGCCGATACGGTATCCCAGGATGGGCAGCCGCCCGTGCATCACGGTAACCGGCAGTATTTCCGTTTCCCGCACGTAGAAAGGCCTGCCCGTTTCCACTTCCTGCAAATAAATGCGCGGCACACCCGGATATTTCTTATCCACAAAGCAATAAGGCATCCGCGCCCGCAGATGGGCTGCCGTGTAGGCATCCGAATAGACGGGTATTTCCGAAAAACGGCAGAAAGGGCGCAAATCGTCCAATCCGCCCACATGGTCGTAATGCTCGTGGGTTATCAGCACGCCGTCTATCCGCTCGTACACGGAAGCGCGCAGCATCTGTGTCCTGAAATCGGGACCACAGTCTATCAATATCACCGCATCGTCCGTATGCAGCAGGGCAGATGCACGCAAACGGCTGTCCCGCGGGTCGGCAGATGTGCAGACGGGGCATGTGCAGCCAATTTCCGGCACTCCGGTAGATGTTCCGCTTCCTAATATAGTCAGTTTCATAAAACAGTGATTGATGCTTGTCGGTTAATCATTCTATAAAGTTCACTTCCGGACAAATCTCCACTCCGAATTTCTCCTTTACCGAGGCTCTGACGGCATCCGACAGGGCAACCACATCTTTTCCGGTCGCACCGCCCAGATTCACAAGCACCAGAGCCTGCTTGTCGTGCACGGCGGCAGGACCTAAGGCCTTGCCTTTCCAGCCGCATTGGTCTATCATCCATCCGGCGGGAATCTTCACCCGTCCGGCATCCACCTCGTAATGAGGCATGGCGGGATACAAGTCCAGCAACGCTTCAAACTGCGCACGGGGCACGATGGGATTCATAAAGAAACTCCCGGCATTACCCAGCACTTTCGGGTCGGGCAGTTTGCTTTCGCGAATATCTATAATCACACGGCGCAAAGTGGCTAAATTCACTGACGGATACCCGGCAAGCTTCTGACGGATTGTACCGTAATCCAGTGTGTAATGCTCCTTCTTGCTCAGTACGAAATTCACGTAAGTCACAAAGACCGGTTTCATTTCAGGCTTTTTGAAAAGGCTTTTCCGATAGGCATATTCACATTCGTCCTTCCGGTAGGTACGCTTCTCGCCGCGGATGTTTACCGTCTCCACAGACTCGATGAGGTCTTTCACCTCTACACCGTAAGCACCGATATTCTGTACGGCAGCCGCTCCTACCTCACCGGGTATCAGCGACAGGTTCTCCGCACCATACCAGCCCTGCTCCACACAGTAAGCCGCAAAATCATCCCATACTACACCCGCACCCACACGTACATGCACCTGCCCGTCATCTTCCGCGGTCACTTCCATGCCGCCGATGCACGAGTGCAGCACCATGCCTTCATAATCTTTCACAAACAACAGATTGCTGCCGCATCCTATATGCAAAAAAGGAGAAGTGATGCGCCCTTCGGCTATCCATTTCTCCAGTTCCTCTACCGAGTGATATTCTGCATATACGGCAGCTTTTACATCAAATCCGAATGTATTGGGTATTCTCATAAGTCTCAAATGCTCGTATCTTCGTATTTATACATCTTCCACTCACCGCCCCGCCTGCGAAAATAGAAAACGTTGGAATATCCGTTGCCGATACCGTTTACTTTCAGGATTTTCGTATTCGAATTATCCTCGTTCTTCTGTCCGTAGTTGATGTTGGACAACTTGTCTGCGGGCAGCGACGGACGGAAAGCATACCACTGGTTCACGTCGAGAGTGGTTTCCAGTATGGCAAACTCATCGTCGGGGTCGATGGTGACAAACTGCAACGGATTGGCAATGTGCTCGCTCTGATACAGGCTGTCCGTTACAAAACGGGTATAGAAATCCACAAAATTCTCGCCTTCACCGTCCTCTATATGGCGCAGATTAATGGCCTCGAGCATCCACATGCCCTGCTTGCGCTCAAAGTAATACTTCTTTACCATACGCGTTTTCAGGTAAATCCACTCTACCTGCACGGACTTCAGCGCAGTGTCGCCCACCATGTCCATGTCGCTCTCACGGTCGAAAAGCAACGTATAATAATTCTGCTTGGTAAACAGGTAGTCGTGCTTCCAGAAGCGTTCCTCTATCTTCGAAGGAGTGTCCCGGTTGTAATAAGGCAAAGGAAATTCCGTCCTTGCCCGTTGCAAAGCCTCGTCCGAAGCATAGTTGAAGATAAAATCGTCAAACAGTTCGTCCGCTTCCAGCGGTTCAGGCTCCTCCTTCACTTCCGCCTGTTGCAGCGTATCGGCTTCATGCCCGGCCGAATCCACCATTTCGGTAATGGTAGCAAAGGGATCCATTTTCGTCTTTCTGTTCCCGCACGAGAACAGAAAGACGAGTATAAAAAATCCCGTTAGTAATCGTTTCATCCTTTAGCGACCTCTACGGTCATTTATTTAATTTTGCTCTTAGTTTCTCAAGCATGTCCACAGTCATGGACTCCAGGTCGAACTGCGGCATCCAGTCCCACTCCTCGCGGGCGCAGGAGTCATCCAGCGAATCGGGCCAACTGTCGGCAATGGCCTGCTTCAAAGGATCTATCTGATAGGTCATTTCGAAGTCGGGCACATGTTTCCTGATAGCCGCATAAATCATTTCCGGGTCGAAGCTCATGGAAGCGATGTTGAACGCATTCCGGTGTTTCAGCCGTGCCGGATCGGCTTCCATCAGCGAGATAGCCGCATTGAGGGCATCGGGCATGTACATCATATCCATAAATGTACCCGCCTTTACGGGGCATACGAACTTCTCACCTTTCACGGCAGAGTAGAAGATGTCTACCGCATAGTCCGTCGTACCGCCGCCCGGAGGTGTCACGTTGGAGATGATGCCGGGGAAACGTACCGCACGGGTATCCACCCCGTATTTCGTATGATAATAATCACTTAACAATTCCGTAGTCACTTTTGTTACGCCGTACATGGTACGCGGACGCTGAATGGTATCCTGCGGCGTCTTTACGTGGGGAGTATTCTCTCCGAACGAACCGATGGAGCTCGGCGTAAACACGGCGCAACCGTACTCGCGCGCCACTTCCAGCACATTCCACAACCCGTCGATGCCAATCTTCCACGCCATGGCGGGACGGCTCTCCGCCACTACCGACAACAGGGCTGCCAGGTTATAAATTGTATCAATCTTGAATTGCCTCACCACCACTTCAATAGACTGGCGGTCTGTCACATCGGCTATGGCCGAAGGACCCGAGGATTTCAATTCACCCTGCGGCATGGCGCTCGGAATATATCCGGCTACAACATGGTCATTCCCATAGCGTTTACGCAACTCCAATGTTAACTCCGAGCCAATCTGTCCTGTGGCTCCAATTACCAAAATATTTTTCATACAACTTATTTATAAGGTATTCTTTCGTTACTGAGTCGCAAATATACACACTTTTTTTTCATTTTTCTATCAAAAAGATATTGTTTATTCCAAGAAAAATGATGTCCTTTGTAGAGCTTCAAATAACGAAGTATTACCTATTAAAATAAAAAGCTATGTACGGTAAAATGAAAGACCATCTCAGCAAAACGCTTGCTGAAATAAAAGAAGCCGGACTCTATAAAGAGGAACGCCTGATCGAGAGTGCACAACAAGCTGCTATCACCGTGAAAGGCAAGGAAGTACTGAACTTCTGCGCCAACAACTACCTGGGATTATCCAATCATCCCCGCCTGATAGCCGCTGCTCAGAATATGATGGAACGCCGCGGCTACGGCATGTCGTCCGTCCGTTTCATCTGTGGCACACAGGACATCCACAAGGAACTGGAAGCTGCCATTTCCGATTACTTCAAGACGGAAGACACCATTCTATATGCCGCCTGCTTCGATGCCAACGGCGGTGTGTTCGAGCCTCTCTTCACCGAAGAGGACGCCATCATCTCCGATTCCTTGAACCATGCTTCCATCATCGACGGCGTGCGCCTCTGCAAAGCCAAACGTTACCGTTATGCCAATGCCGACATGGCAGAACTTGAAAAATGCCTGCAAGAGGCTCAGGCGCAACGTTTCCGCATCATCGTAACGGACGGCGTGTTCTCCATGGACGGCAATGTAGCTCCCATGGACAAGATATGCGACCTTGCCGAAAAGTACGATGCGCTGGTTATGGTGGACGAATCCCACTCTGCCGGAGTAGTGGGCGCTACGGGACATGGCGTGAGCGAACTGTACAACACCTACGGACGTGTGGACATCTACACCGGTACATTGGGCAAAGCCTTCGGCGGCGCTTTGGGCGGTTTCACCACGGGCCGCAAAGAGATTATCGACCTGTTGCGCCAGCGCAGCCGTCCGTATCTCTTCTCCAACTCACTGGCTCCGGGCATCATCGGTGCAAGCCTCGAAGTGTTCAAGATGCTGAAAGAGAGCAATGCCCTGCACGATAAGTTGGTAGAGAACGTCAATTACTTCCGCGACAAGATGACTGCCGCCGGTTTCGACATCAAGCCTACCCAGAGTGCCATTTGCGCAGTAATGCTGTACGACGCCAAACTGTCGCAGGTTTATGCTGCCCGCATGCAGGAAGAAGGTATTTATGTAACCGGTTTCTACTACCCCGTTGTACCGAAAGGCCAGGCACGTATCCGTGTACAAATCTCTGCCGGACACAATAAGGAACATCTGGATAAATGTATTGAAGCGTTTATTAAGGTAGGAAAGGAATTGGGAGTGCTGAAATAGGAAATGAGGGGCACTTAATGATTTTTTAGGCACGGATTACGCGGAATTACACGGATTTCACGGATTTACTTTATCCTTTCTTCCGTGTAATTCCGCGTAATCCGTGCCTGAAAATAATAAATGTTTCCGTGTTGCAACACATCCCTACTCTTGCAACATTACCCTATTTTTCATGCAGGCACGGTCATTAGCTCGCGCCCTATTTCACGTATTGTTTCTATTATCTCATCAAAACGTTGTTTGGACGGTTTCTTTGTTCCACTCACATATTGCGCAAACAACGATGACGGACAGACAAAAAACGGGTGATAAAGCCCACGCCTTACCACCCGTTACCTTACCGGTTATATTTCTTACTTATTTTCTTTCGCCCAGCTTCGCATCAATAAAGAAGATTCCGGCTGCACCGGCTTTCTTCACCATATCCACGATACCGGCAGCGGTAGCTTCTTCCTCTACCTGCTCGCGAACGAATCCCCACAAGAAGTCCTGGGAAGCCTTATCTTTTTCAGCGGCAGCTACGTCTACGAGAGCGTCAATCATCTTCGATACGCGGCATTCGTGTTCGTAAACCTGCTCGAATACTTCCAGCGGAGTACCGAAATCGTTGGGAACAACGTCAACCTTATCCAATTTGGCCTTGCCGCCACGCTTGATGATATACGATGCCAATTCACAAGCATGTGCATGTTCTTCGAACGACTGCTTCTTCAACCAGGAAGCCATACCACAATAACCCTCTTTCTCCATGTAGAAAGACATTGCCAGATAAAGGTTGGACGACCACATCTCAGCCGTAATCTGCTCGTTAATTGCATTCTGTAATTTTTCTGTTATCATAATTGTATTTATTAAGTAAATTGAAATGATTACAAATATAACAAGAACACATGAATATTGTTTATTCCAATAACATTATTTAGTAAAAAAAGCATAACATAACCTTTCGCATATAACAATTGCATTACAATGAGACCGGATTAGGGGGCGGCGGTTCTTGCAGAATAGATGCAGCGTCAAAACAAGGACACGCCTTTATCCATTCTTCGGGTTCTATCTCGCCGTTACGGTTGAGGTCGGGGCTGAGGTCGCGATGCCCGCAGAGGCGGCTGCCGGGATAATCGCGCAGCAACAGCATGACGAGTACCCGCAAAGAGTGTTTCTGAAAATCGGTGCGGGTATCGGCAGGATACCCCCGCTCATCCAGCCCGCCCTCGTAACAAACGCCGACACTGTGAGCGTTATGGCCTTTGGCATGCGCCCCGGAACGTTCCAAAGGCCGGAGCGTCTTTATATCACCGTTCCTGCGGATATAATAGTGATAACCTGCGCCGGAGAATCCCCGGCGCAGGTGGTCTATGGTCAACTCATGTTCGGTATAGCTACGGTCGCAACGGGTAGCGGAACAATGAATGACGATGAGGTTGATAAATCTCACTTTCTTTAAGTATAAAGTACGTAACTTAAGTATAAAGTATAAATCAGGCAGGCATTGCCTGTACGCCTAAAGCACCTAAAACAGCCGAAGCCACTGCGATTACGATTTTGAGGAGCTTGTCCCACCAGTTTGATTTTGTTGCCATAAGATTTAAATTAAGGGTTAGATTAAAAAAACATACGTCCGGCGGCCATACAGATTCGCCGCATTGTTTATTGACGGTAAAGACTGGTCACGGCCTATCCGAGCGGGTTCTCCTCTTCACCGCCGCTACCGCCGCTGTTGCCACCGGAAGAACTGCCGTCCGCAGGCTTGTCCAGCGCGAAAGACACATTTGCCGGACTGCGGGTGGCAGCCGTACTGCCGTTCACAAGCTTCAGTTCCTTGTCGGGCACAAAGCGGATATTCACTTTGGAGATATTCCTCACCGTGCAGTCTTCCGACTTCTCCACACCCGGACAGCGAAACGTCATGTGAAGCGTGCCGAGCTGGTTCAGCTTCACCTTGTCGCCATTGGCAAGGTTCGTCTGGATTTCTTCCACAAGGGCTTCGATTACGTGCTTCACGTCACCCTTCGTCATGGCACAGTTTTTCTGAATACTGGCGGCAAGGACATCAATATCCACCTTGCCGCAGGTCTTAGGCTTCTGACGGAGATAATACAGTTTCTGAGAATTAGGATCCGTTACATCCTTCCGGCGCTGAAAGCGCTCTACAAGTACATCCATAAAAAATAAAGTTTAGGTTAAAAAATAAATAAGAATCAAGTGTAAGTCGACTGTACGTACTTACTTACAAAAACCAAACACAAAAAGGAAGAGTAAAAAGGCGCCTTAATCAATGATTTATCTCTCTTTAAGCATATAACAAAGATACGAAATTCAAGAGGCAAAGTCAAGTATTCAGCCATTTATTTTCAACAATCCGCTCACTTTTTTATCAGAAAACCAGGTAAAAAAACAGACGGTCTGTTTGCTCCTTACAGACCGTCTGTTCCACTCCGGCAGACCATGCGTTTACCTTCCACGCACCATCTGTTTTTCCTATATTCCCTATATAAGTAATGAATACATTAATATTAGGGTATCATTTCGCATTCCTCATCAGCCATTCCATAGGCGGAACATACTCGCCCAGCTTCGTCATGCTGGGGTTATGCGCAAAGTACACATCGCCCGTCTCTCCGTTACGGTGCTTCGCCACAATCACCACTCCCAGGTGTTCCGACGGATACTTGCTTACCGGTTCCGTCCTGATGCCTGCCAGCGCAGGGCGATAGAGCAGCATCACCATATCCGCATCCTGCTCAATGGCGCCGCTCTCGCGCAAATCGCTCAGGATAGGACGGCTGAAGGGGCGTCCGTCGCTACCCCGGTTCAACTGGCTCAGGAGCAGGACGGGCACATTCAGTTCCTTCGCCATGAGCTTTGCCTTACGGGTGGTCTGCGCCACTTCCTGTTCCCGGTTCCGGTTCTTCTGGTCGGACTTCATATCGCAGAGTTGCAGATAATCCAGAATAATCAGGTCGCACTTGCCTTTGCTTTGCAGCATACGTGCCGAAGAGCGCACACGGTCCATGCTCGTTACCGGATGGTCGTCCACATGGATGGGCAGGACACGAAGTTCAGAAGCCGCCGTCCTCACCTGCGCCACTTCATCATCGGTGAGCTGTCCGCTACGCAAATGACGGGCATTTACATCCGGCGAAGCGGCTATCAGCCACCGGTCGCCCAGGCGTTCACCCTGCATTTCGAGACTGTACACCGCCACATGATGTCCTGCGGTGGCGGCGGCACGTGCCAGATGCAGGGCAAAGGCCGTCTTGCCCACAGCAGGACGGGCGGCAATGACATTCAGGTCGCCCCGCTGCCAGCCCGAAGTCAGGCGATCCAGGTCGGCAAGACCGGTGGAGATGCCCGTAACCCCGTTCGAGCCGGATGCCCGACGCGCATCCACCTGTTGCAGCGTATCGTCCATCAAGGTATCCATATCACGCAAGTGCTCGATGGTGCCGCATTCTCCCTCCAGGCGGTCCAGCAGATTATGGGCATCCACCAGCGTATCGCCGATGTCCGTCGTTTCATCGGCTGCAAGCGCCAGGAGTTTATGGAATCCGAGTATCATTTCCCGCCGCAAGTACTTCTCGCGCAAAATCAGCACATGATATTCCAGGTGCACCGCCGACGCCACCCTGCCGCTGATACGGGTCAGCTCATACGGCCCGCCTGCCGCATCCAGCTTGCCGCGTGCCACAAGCTCATTCTTCACCGTGATAATATCTATCTGCCTCCCTTCCCGGTACATCACCTGCATGGCGGCATAAATCAAAGCGTTCTTATCAAAATAGAACATCTCCGGACGCAAGCGGTCTGCCACCATCGGCATCGCTTCGCGCCCTATGAGGCAGGCTCCAAGTATAACTTCTTCAAGTTCCGCATCCTGCGGATTCAGTATTTCAGCCATTACATTATATGTGTGTTATGGTAAACGGTTCGTCAATACTCGTATTCGTACTCATTCAAAAACGCTTTGTGGGAGAGGTAGTTCACGGCTTGCAGGCAGAACAGGGTGTTGTTGAGGTGGTAGTAGTAGGTTTCGATATTCTCCAGGGCGGCGATGCGCTCACCGGCAGAGAGTTTGTTCCAGACTTTGCGTGCCTTGCCGGGATTTACCTTGTCCTTGCGGGTAATCTCGTGGTACTGTTCCCAGAAAGCTTTGAAGCCATTGTCGGACGGTGTGCCGGATGCCGGTTCCTTTTTGGCCGCACGGGATATCCGGACATCATAATCGGGGATGCGGATATGCGTGGAAAGTCCGTCGTCCAGATGCACCAGCCGCTCGCAGGCGAACATCCTTTTGAAGAAGCGCATGGTGCGCCCGCGGCTCCAGCCAAGGATTTCGGCCCATTGCAGATAGCTGAACAGGCTTTCGCCACGTGCACATACATACTCCACCCCGTTGCGGCGGTAAACGCTCTCCTTGTAATTGGCGTAGAGCAGCACACGCAGAAAGGCTTCCTGTTCTCCGGCAGCTTCCGGGCACTCGCGTATAATATCATGGATTAGTTGTCGGGGAACCATGACATACCCCTTTTCAGTTGTTTCTAACATTTCGTTGTTTTTAATTACGCAGCAAAGATAGAGGGGAATGCAACGCCCCGCAACCCCGGCATGCAGTTCCGGTAAGTTTCGGTAAATAATAGCCGGTTTCGGTGGAAAATAACTATTTTAAGCTACTTTTGGCATGAACAACATTCCGGACACCCCGGCGTACACCTGTAAAGGCTGTCCCTCAAGGGATTGCGCCCTTAAGCGGACAGCCTTCCGGACATTTGCCGGACACATAAGAAATAAAGAAAGAATTGATATATTAAAATATATCA
>OGQX01003176.1_pt1 | contig 11538 bp, 5 predicted proteins | sample 1553291 | NCBI WGS metagenome assembly OGQX01 (sample SAMEA2580030, study PRJEB22360) | human gut metagenome | biome: human gut; feature: human-associated habitat; material: faeces | place: Denmark | collected 2008/2010
GGCGGCGCATTGGAACTTGCCACTGAAGAAGAAGTGAATATACAAATGAATACAAACTTCTTCGGTGTAGTGAATATGTGTAAAGCTGTTTTGCCATCTATGCGAAAGGCACGAAAAGGTAAGATTATAAATATCAGCTCTATCGGTGGTGTAATGGGAATCCCCTATCAGGGATTTTATTCTGCTTCGAAATTTGCAGTGGAGGGATATAGCGAAGCATTGGCTTTAGAGGTTTATCCGTTCCATATAAAGGTTTGTGTAGTAGAACCGGGAGATTTCAACACCGGATTTACTGATAACCGGAATATCTCCGAACAGACAAGACTGGATGCCGATTATGGAGAAAGTTTTCTGAAATCATTGGAGATTATAGAAAAAGAAGAAACTTTTCTATGATCAAAAATTCACTAGCAATTAGTGATTTATTAGAAGTGCAAACTGCTTCATACAAGTGGTTCACTACAGAAGGGGTTAAAGAGGTTTTTGAAACATTTTCACCAATTGAAAGTTTTTCTGGTAGTTTATCTTTAGAATTTGGTGAATATGAATTTGGTACTCCAAGATATTCAATTAAAGAATGCAAAGATAGACAGATTACTTATGCTGCTCCTCTTAAAGTTCAAACTAGACTATTTAATAATGAAACTGGTGAAGTTAAAGAACAAGAAATATTCTTAGGCGATATGCCACTTATGACTGAAGCTGGTACATTTATTATTAATGGTGCAGAGAGAGTTGTTGTATCACAACTTGTTAGATCTCCTAGTGTATACTTTTCTAAAGAGATAGATAAGAATGGTAAACCTGTTTTTGCATCTAAAGTTATTCCATCAAGAGGTACTTGGTTAGAGTATGAAACTGATGCTAAAGATGTTATCTATGTAAGAATAGATAGAAATAGAAAGGTACCTATGACTACTCTTTTAAGAGCGGTTGGATTATCTTCTAATGACGATATATTATCTTTATTTGATAATGATATATATCTTAAGAATACTATCGAAAAAGATTCTACGCATGATACTGATGAAGCTCTTATTGAAATATATGAGAAGTTAAGACCAGGTGAGCCTACTACTCTTGATAGTTCAAAGAACCAATTAATTACTAGATTCTTTGATGATTTTCATTATGATTTAGCAAGAGTTGGCAGATATAAATTTAATAAGAAATTAAATGTTAAAGATAGACTACTTGGAAATAAGCTAGCTGAAGATATTATAGTTGATGGTGAAGTTAAAATTGCTAAGGATACTTTAATTACTAAAGGAGTATTGGAAGAATTATCTACATACTTAGATAATGGTTATGGCATTACTGAATGTAAAGTTAATGAAGATTTAACTATTAATGCAAGTGTAGAAGATCATAATAAGATTCAAGTTATTAAGGTTTATTCTAATGTTGATGACAAGAAGATTGTTCATGTTATTGGTAATGATCCTAAGTGTGAACTTAAGAATTTAACTATTGCTGACTTATATGCCACTGTTAGTTATTATTTAAATTTAAATGATGGTATTGGTGACATAGATGAAATAGACCACTTGGGTAACAGAAGAGTTAAACAAGTAGGAGAATTATTACAAAATCAATTTAAGATTGGTTTTAGTAGAATGGAAAGAGTTATTAGAGAGAGAATGACTACTCAAGATATTGAGACTGTTACTCCTAAAACTTTAATTAATATTAGACCTGTTACTGCTGTTATCAAGGAATTCTTTGGTAGTAGTCAGTTATCTCAATTTATGGATCAAACAAATCCAATTGCAGAACTTACTCATAAGAGAAGATTATCTGCTTTAGGACCTGGTGGATTATCTAGAGATAGAGCAGGTACTGAGGTAAGAGATGTTAACTCATCTCACTATGGTAGAATTTGTCCTATTGAGTCTCCAGAAGGAGCTAACATCGGACTTATTACATCACTAGCTAGTTATGCTAGAATTAATGATTATGGATTTATTCAAACGCCATATAGAAAAGTAGTTGATAGTAGACTTACTGATGAGATAGTTTACTTAACTGCTGATGAAGAAGAGGATTATTATATATCTCAAGCTACTGTTAATACTGATGATGATGGTAAAATTACTGATAGTATAGTAGCAGGTAGATATAAGGGAGAAAATGTTTTAGTTAGTCCTGATAAAGTTGACTATATTGACGTATCTCCTCAACAAGTAGTATCTGTAACTACAAGTTTGATACCATTCCTAGAGCATGATGATGCTACCCGTGCGCTAATGGGTGCGAACATGCAAAGACAGGCTTTACCTCTACTTAAGACAGAAGCTCCTTATGTAGGAACTGGCGCTGAATATATTGCTGCAAGAGATAGTGGCTCTGTAGTAGTTGCTAAGGCTGATGGTATTGTTAGTTATGCAGACGCTAAGAAGATTGTTGTTAAGAATGCTAAAGGTGAAGATATTTATTATTTAGCTACTTTTGAAAGATCTAACCAAGGTGAAACATTTAACCATGTTCCTATAGTTAGAGAAGGCGATAAAGTTAAGAAAGGTCAAATAATAGCGGATGGTCCAAGTACTGATAAAGGTGAACTTGCACTAGGTAAGAATGTAGTTGTTGCGTTTACTACATTTAATGGTTATAACTATGAAGATGCTGTTATTATGAATGAAAGACTTGTTAAAGATGATGTTTATACTTCACTTCATATTGAAGATTATGAATTACAATGTCGTGATACTAAACTAGGACCTGAAGAAATTACTAGAGATATTCCTAATGTTGGAGAAGAGGCTAGAAAGAATCTTGATGAACATGGTATCGTTAGAATTGGTACTGAAGTTCATGAAGGAGATATTCTAGTAGGTAAAGTTACTCCTAAAGGAATGGCTGATTTAACTAGTGAAGAAAAACTTTTACATGCTATCTTTGGTGAAAAAACTAGAGAAGTTAGAAATTCATCACTTACTGTTCCACATGGTGGTGATGGTGTTGTTCACGATGTTAAAGTTTATACTAAAGATGATAATGATGACTTACCTAGTGGTGTAAGCATGGTTGTTAGAGTATATATTATTCAAAAGAGAAAGATTCAAGTTGGAGATAAAATGAGTGGTCGTCACGGAAATAAAGGTGTTATTTCACTTATACTTCCTAGTGAGGATATGCCATTCTTACCTGATGGTACTCCTGTTGATATTATGCTTAACCCTCAGGGTGTTCCTTCTCGTATGAATATTGGTCAGATACTTGAGTTACACTTAGGTATGGCTGGTAAGAAACTTGGTGTACATTTTGCTACTCCAGTACTTGATGGTGCTAAGGAAGAAGATATTGCTGCCGCTATGAAAGAAGCCGGTATGGATCCTGATGGTAAGACAGTTCTTTATGATGGTAGAACTGGTGAAGAATTTGATAGTAGAATATCTGTTGGTGTAATGTATATGATTAAGTTACATCACATGGTTGATGATAAATTACATGCTAGAGCAACTGGTCCTTACTCACTAGTTACACAACAACCACTTGGTGGTAAAGCACAACTTGGTGGACAGAGATTTGGTGAAATGGAAGTTTGGGCACTTGAAGCTTATGGTGCATCTCATGTACTTCAAGAAATTCTTACTTATAAATCTGATGATGTTGTTGGCAGAGTTAAAGTATATGAAGCTTTAGTTAAGGGTCAGCCATTACCGAAACCTGGTATACCTGAAGCATTTAGGGTATTAATAAAAGAATTCCAAGCTTTAGGACTTGATATATCTGTTATTAATAATGAAGATGAAACTGTATCTTTTGATGAACTTGAAAAAAATGCAGATAAGGATGAAGATCCTATTGCTGAAGAAGTAATTAATAAAGAAGAAGTATTTAAAGACTTTGATGATGATGAAGAAGATGACTTTGATGAGGAAACTGATGATGAGTTTGATGATGACTTCGGAGAAGATGAGTTTGAAGATACTGATATGGAAGGAGATGATTTCTAATGTTAGAGGCTAATAATTTTAAAGCTTTAAAAATAGGAATTGCATCACCTGAGAAGATAAGATCTTGGTCTTATGGTGAGGTTATTAAACCTGAGACTATTAACTATAGAACACTTAAGCCTGAAAGAGATGGACTATTTTGTGAAAAGATCTTTGGACCTACGAGAGATTATGAATGTTCTTGTGGTAAGTATAAGAGACTTAGATACAAGAATATAGTTTGTGATAGATGTGGAGTAGAAGTTACTAAATCCTCTGTTAGAAGAGAGAGAATGGGACATATTGAACTTGCTACTCCAGTAAGTCACATTTGGTATGTTAAGGGCGTTCCATCTTATATTGGACTTACTCTTGATATGTCTCCAAGAGATTTGGAAGAAGTTATATACTTTGTATCTTATGTTGTACTTGATCCTGGCGCTACTACTTTAGTTAAGAAGCAAACTTTATCTGACAAAGAGTATAGAGCATATTATGAAAAATATGGTAATACTTTTAGAGTTGGTATGGGTGCTGAAGCTGTTAAGGAATTACTTTCTGAAGTAGATGTTAATAAAGAACTAGGAGAAATTCAAAAGGAATTAGAGGGTGCAACTGGACAAAGAAGAGTTAAACTAGTTAAGAGACTTGATGTTATTAATTCATTTGTTCAATCTGGTAATAAGCCTGAATGGATGATTATTGAGGCTCTTCCTGTTATTCCACCTGAACTTAGACCAATGATACAACTTGATGGTGGTAGATTTGCTACTAGTGACTTAAATGATTTATATAGAAGAGTTATTAATAGAAATAATAGACTTAAGAAATTAATGGAACTTGGTGCTCCTTCAATTATTGTTCAAAATGAAAAGAGAATGCTTCAAGAGGCTGTTGATTCATTATTTGATAATGGTAGAAGAGGCAGAAGCGTTACTGGAGCAGGTAATAGAGCACTTAAGAGTTTAAGTTCTATGCTTAAGAGTAAACAAGGTAGATTTAGACAAAACTTACTTGGTAAGAGAGTTGACTACTCTGGTCGTAGTGTTATTGTTGTTGGACCTGATCTTAAGATGTATCAATGTGGTATTCCTAAGGAAATGGCACTTGAACTATTTAAACCTCATGTTATTCATGGTTTAACTGAGAAGGGTATTGCTAATAATATTAAGGCCGCTAAAAAGATGATTGATAATCAAGATCCTAAAGTATGGGATATTGTTGAAGATGTTATTAAAGAGCATCCTGTTATGCTTAACAGAGCTCCTACTTTACATAGACTTGGTATTCAAGCATTTGAACCTAAGTTAATTAGTGGTAAAGCTATTAGACTTCATCCACTTGTATGTACTGCATTTAATGCTGACTTTGATGGTGACCAGATGGCTGTACATGTACCTTTAAGTGAAGAGGCTAAGGCTGAAGCTAGAATATTAATGCTTGGTTCTAATAATATTCTTTCTCCTAAAAATGGTGATCCTATTGTTACTCCATCTCAGGATATGATATTAGGTAACTATTATATTACTATGGAGAAGGCTGGACTTCCTGGTGAAGGTAGAGTATTTAAGAATTCTAATGAGGCTTTAATGGCTTATCAAAGAAGAGAAATTAAGCTTCAAACTAGAATTGCTATTCCTGTTAATTCATTTAAGCATAAGGTATTCTTAGATAGTGTTAAGAATAAGTATTTAGTTACTACTCCAGGTAAGATTATATTTAATGAAATATTACCTGATTCATTCCCTTACTTATGTGAGTCTACTAGTGAAAATATTGAAGGATTTACTCCTAGTAAGTACTTTATTGATTATGGCGAGAATATTCCTGAAATAATTAGTAATATGCCACTTTCTACTCCATTTAATAAGGGAGCTTTAGAGAAGATTATTGCTCAAATGTTTAAGAGATATAAGACTACTGAAACTAGTATATTCCTTGATAAACTTAAGGATTTAGGATTTAAGTATTCTACATTCTCTGGTATTACAATTGCAGCATCTGATGTTGTTGTTAGTAAGAATAAACATGCAGTTATTGAGAAATCTAATGAAGAAATTAAGAAAGTTAATAAACAGTTCCAAAGAGGACTTATTACTGATAGAGAAAGACTTGATCTTGTTATTGATATTTGGTCTAAGGCTAAAGAAGAAATTCAAGATGAATTACAAGGTTATGCTAAGAGTTATGTTGATAACCCAATATTCATAATGATGAACTCTAAGGCTAGAGGATCTATCTCTAACTTCGTACAACTTGCTGGTATGAGAGGACTAATGGCTAAACCTAATGGTGAAACTATTGAAATCCCAATTCTATCTAACTTTAGTGAAGGCCTTTCAGTATCTGAATTCTTCCTATCTACACATAGTGCTAGAAAAGGTAGTGCAGATACAGCCTTAAAGACTGCGGATTCTGGTTATATGACAAGAAGACTTGTTGATGTAGCACAAGATATTATTGTTAAAGAAGAGGATTGTGGTACTATTCAAGGTGTACTTGTTAGTGCATTTATGGATGATAAAGATGGTGTTATTGAACCATTATATGATAGAATATTAGGAAGATTTACTAATAAGAAAGTAATTAATCCTGAAACTAAAGAAGTAATTATTGATAAAAATGAATATATTACTGAAGCTATTGCTGATAAGATAATTAAGGCTGGTATTAAGGAAGTTGAAATTAGAACTGTACTTACTTGTAAGACTGACCATGGTGTTTGTCAACATTGTTATGGTAGAAATCTTGCTACTGGTAATATTGTTGAAATTGGTGAAGCTGTTGGTGTAATGGGAGCTCAATCTATTGGTGAACCTGGTACTCAGCTTACCATGAGAACATTTCATACTGGTGGTGTTGCTGGAGCCGATATTACTCAAGGTCTTCCAAGAGTTGAAGAGTTATTTGAAGCTAGAATGCCTAAAGGTAAAGCTACTATATCTGAAATTGGCGGTGTTGTTACTAAGATTGAAGATGCTGGTGGTAAATTTAAGGTATATGTTAAGAATGATACTGAAACTAGAGAACATACTACTTTATACGGTGCTAAACTTAGAGTAGAAAAGGGAGATAAGATCGAGGCTGGAGATAGACTTACTGAAGGTTCTGTGTCTCCTAAAGAGTTACTTGCGGTAACTGATCCTAATACTGTTCAGCAATATATATTAAAAGAAGTTCAAAAGGTATATAGATCACAAGGTGTTGATATTAATGATAAACACGTTGAGATCGTTGCTAGAAGAATGATTTCTAAAGTTAGAATTATGGAAGCTGGAGATACTTTATTTGTACCTAGTACTACTGTTTCTCTACAAGAATTTACTAAGGGTAATAGAGATGTTATTATTCAAGGTAAGAAACCTGCAATTGGACAACCAATATTACTTGGTATTACTAAGGCAGCATTAGAAACTGATTCATTCTTATCTTCTGCATCATTCCAAGAAACTACTAGAATATTAACTGAAGCTTCAGTTAAAGGTAAGGTAGATAAACTACAAGGATTAAAAGAAAATGTTATTATTGGTAAGTTAATCCCTGCGGGTACTGGTGCTAAAGAATATATGGATGTTGGTTATTCATTAGAGAAGGAATTCTTTGATGAAGATGCTTCTGAAGTACTTGAAGAAGAATTTATGGATTAATAATAAAAAGAATAGAAGTCGTGTTGATACATGGCTTCTATTTGTTTAATAAGAGGAGAATATATATGAATATTAATGAATTAATTAAGTGTATGACTGATACTTTGAATAGATTATATATATGTAGAAATAATAGTAGTGGTATAGTTAGAACTAATATATATAATGCTATCTTATATTATAAGAAGATGTTAATTAAGAATGATTGTATTTTTGCTTATAATGATAATAGTGAAGTTAAGCTAGATAAAAAGTCTTTATATGATACTTTGTTTTCTACTGCTAGTGATATTCAGTATTTTAATTCATTATTTAATGAAGATAATTTAGTTAATGCTTGGTGGTGTGTATGCTTAGCTATGAATGAGTTAGAACTGAATAATGGAAAACTTAATGGTTATGTTAGAGAAAAAGTTAGAAATAATTGAGTTATAGAGTAGTTTGTTTTATAACTCTTTTTTTGTTCACTCTAAGCTTGTAATCTTAGAGTGTTAAATTAAGCCTCCTCTAAAGAGTCTTAATTTAATATGTCAGTAACATCTATTATATATAAGAGAAGGTATATATTATGATGATGTTTATAAAAATAGTGGTTTTAGTGATTATATTATAAAACCTATAGATAAAGATGATTTAATGAATAAAATAAATAAGTATTTATGATGAAGACTTAAGGCTTCATCATACCGCGGAAGACTACAGGCTGAAGTGGTAATAAGATAATATGATGAAAAATTATTAGTATAATGATAATTCTTTTTTAATATTTGACTAATCTATAAAAATAGAGTATTATATAAGTAATTTATTTGAGGGGATGAGATATATGGCTATAAAGAATATTGATGTTTATAGCGAAATGAATGATAATTATGTAGTAGATAAAGATATGAAGATTACTGGGTATGCTTCAGTTGATAAACCTTGGCAGAAATATTATAGTAAAGAAGCTATTACTGCTAGTATACTTGAATTAACTGCTTATCAATATATGGTAAGTCAAAATGAAGATAATTTAAATACTAAAGCTATTATGTATTATGGTAAAAAGATTAGTTATAAAAATTATATTGATATGATAGACGAAACTGCTAGAAGACTATATAATCTTGGCGTTACTGAAGGAGAAGTAGTAACAGTTATGTCTGTTGCTAATCCTGAATTAGAAGTGCTATTTTATGCATTAAATAAGTTAGGAGCAGTTATTAATTTAATTGATGTAAGAAGTGATTATAAACAAATAAAAAAATATCTTATGGAAGTAAAATCTAGTACAGTAGTAGTTATGGATAATTTTTTACCTGAGTTTGATAAATGTATGGAAGATGAAGATATTGATAATATAGTAGAAAATGTTATTACATTAAGTCCATATAATTCAGTATTATTTCCATTTAATGTATTAGCTGAGAAGAAATCTAGAAAAAAAGATAATACTTTATATAGTAAGATAGATGAAATAAAAAAGAAAAACAAATATATGACATGGAATGATTTAATGAATGTTCATAAATATCGTTATCCTAGATACCCTAGATATAAGAAGAATATGGTAGCGGCTTTAGTTCATACTGGTGGTACTACTGGTGTACCTAAGACAGTTAAACTATCTAATGAAAACTTTAATGCTATGGCTATTCAATATAAATCACTTAATGCTAATTATAATAAAGGTGATACTTTCTTAAATGGTATAGTTCCGTTTGTAGCATATGGTATTGTTGTTACTATTCATATGCCTATGTGTTTAGGTATGACTAATATTATTGCTCCTATATTATCTCCTAAAGAGTTTACAGAGTTTATGATTAAGTATAAACCTAATCATACTGCTACTGTTCCAACTTATGTTGAACATTTTATTGAAGATGAAAAAGCAAATTCTACGAATTGGAAATGTATTAAACATATTGGAGTAGGTGGAGAATCTTTTACAAGAACACAAGAACAAGAAGTTAAAGACTTTTTAAAGAATCATAATTCTAGTGGTAGTATAGATAAGGGATTTGGCATGACAGAGTTATCTGGTACTTCGGTAACTTGTATGGGTAATGTTAATAAATTTACTAGTTTAGGTATTCCACTTCCACTTAATACTTATGGTATATTTGAAAGAGGTACTGATAAAGAATTAAAATATGGTGAAGAAGGAGAAATATGTATAACTGGTCCAACTGAAATGCTTGGTTATTTAGATAATGAAGAAGAGGAAAGCAAAGTTATAAAAATACATAGTGATGGTAAAAGATGGATTCATTCTGAAGATGTAGGTATAATTGATGAAGATGGTTTTCTATTTTTTAAAGGAAGATATAAAAGAATGTTTACTCATGGTGGCTTTAAATTGTATCCATCATATATTGAAGGAATTATTGTAAGTCATCCTGATGTTGAAAACTGCTGTGTTATTTCTATTCCTGATCAGACATATGGTTTTTCTCCTGAGGCACATGTTGTTATAAAGAAGGATAGTGTAAGTCAACTCAAAAAATTAAAAGAAGAATTGATAAAACTATGTCAAGATAAACTTCCTGAATATTCACGACCAGAAGATTTTATTTTTGAAGAAGATTTACCACTTACATCTGTTGGTAAAGTAGATTATAAAAAAGTAGAAAAAATGAGAATAAAAAAGTTAGAGGAAAGCACTAAATAAGGCTTTCTTTTAGTTTTGAATTATGGTATAATTTTATAGAATAAAGAGGTTTTTAAAATGAAAATAAATACTACAATATTTTTAACGATAATAAGTTTCTTTTATAGTGTATTATTGATGATTGCATATTTTTCAAAAGATAAAATTAAAACGCTTGAAAATAAAGTGTATTCAAAACTTATTATCATTAATTTTATTGGTATAATTTTGGAATTGTTTTGTACAATATTTGCCGGATATGCTAAAGATTATTTAGTATTTTATACGATATTAAATAAACTTTTTCTAGTTGAATTAACTATTTGGTGTTCTGTATTTAGTGTTTATGTATTTTTAATTTCTTCAAAGAAAGAAAAGAATGAATTAAAGTCATATCTAAAAAAAGTTTCTATTTTTCATATTGTAATAGATGTAATAACAATGTTTTTAATCTTTGTTTTACCAGTTCAGTTTAACATAAATGATTTAGGATATGTTATGTATTCTTATGGGCCTAGTGTCAACATTGTTTTTATTAGTAGTACACTATACATTATACTTATGTTTACTTGCTTAATTAGAAATTTTAAAAATGTTAAAAGTAAAAAATATTTACCTATATATGTATATATGGTAATAGGTGTTCTAGTCGGAATAGTTCAAAAACTTCATCCTGAAATTCTTGCATTTACTTCGATGGAGGCTTTTATTACAATAATTATGTATTTTACAATAGAGAATCCAGATAAGAAATTACTTGAAGAGATACATATGTCTAAGAAAATAGCAGATGCTGCGAATGAAGATAAAAGTATGCTTATATATAATATGATGAATGAGGTTAAGAGTATTGCTAGTGATATTAATAAGTCTTCTGAGGTAATATTAAACAGTAATAATTTAGAAGAAAATAGATTCTTTGCTAGAGAGATAATTGCCTCTAATAACAAGTTATATAGTATGGCTAATGATATATATAATATTGATGTTATTGATGATATTAATGTTAAGACTGTTAAAAATAAATATAATATTAAATTATTACTTAAAGAAGTAATAAGTAAAAATAAAGAATTATGAACTAACTATTAAGTTCACAATTCTTTATTTTTTAAGATTCTTTAATCCATTGAGAGTAGGAAATAGAATAATTAGAATCTTTATTTTTTTGAACATAATTACAAAAATCTTCAAGAAAATTATATTGAATGTTATTATCATGAAGATTTACTCCTCCAATATTATATTGGTAAGATAATAATTGCTCTAATGTTAAGTTACTATTATTTTTCATAGCTTGGTACATAACCATAAATGA
>OGQX01003201.1_pt1 | contig 11442 bp, 9 predicted proteins | sample 1553291 | NCBI WGS metagenome assembly OGQX01 (sample SAMEA2580030, study PRJEB22360) | human gut metagenome | biome: human gut; feature: human-associated habitat; material: faeces | place: Denmark | collected 2008/2010
TAGATAACGTACAGGGAAAGACTTTGCAGGAAATCATCGACCAGTATTTTGTGCCTAAAACGAAGGTAGAATGCGACGGTTACAGAAGCTACCTGAATCTGGAAGGTGTGGAACTGAACGCAAAGAAATACGAAACAGATGATCTGCATTGGGTACACAAGGCAATCAGTAATCTGAAAGCATTCCTTCAGGGAACATATCACGGAAGGTGCACCAAGCTCCAGGCATATCTGGACGAGTACTGTTTCCGTTTCAACCGCCGCATGACGGGCAATCAGATATTCCTGCGCTTGACCAGAGCTGTCGCTATATCTTGTAGCGTGCTGAGTTAAGTCGATAAGCATTAAATCTTTTTTAAAGATTTTAATTGGAGTTCAGTATGAGATACACCGTCAGCGTGCCGTCGCCGTTTGGGTAGAAGGGCAGCGCTGCGTCCTGCACCGCCAGTGCGGACTGCGCACGCAGAGCCAGTGTATCCGCGATCAGGCCGCTGGTAAATTCCATATCCTGCGCCTGCATCATGCTATCGTGTTCCCGCATGGCGGCGCAGAGGAACGCCGGTTCCAGCTTCTCCCGCAAAAGCCCCATCCGCGCAAGCACATCCTCGCCGGAAAGACGTTTTCCCGCCGCAAAATCAAAATAATAGATATCATGATGCGTTTCACCGTCCGGCTGGGCTGCCGTCATTTCCAGACTCAGAATGCTCCCGTCCCAGTGACTCTCCCAGCCAATGGCGTATTTGATGCTATCTGACTCAGGCGGCCGCATGGCTTCGCTACCATAAAGCGCCATCAACTCCGCGTTCAGCGCCTTGGCATCCTCGCTGTCGGACAGGAGCTTCGGCACGCGAACCGCATAATGGTACGAAAAGCCCCATTCCGTCGCGGCGTCATCCTCGTCCGCATAGGCATCGCCGATCAGGCTGTCATTGTAACCGGCGTTATCCTGCATCTCCGAATTCAGTCGCAATTTGATCCGTTTTTCATTGTAGTATTGGATATATGCCCCAATCCTGTCGGCCAAATTCTCTATTGTTTCAAAGTCCTGTATGCAAATGAGTTCCATCTTTAACAGTGAAAAGAAGTTCTCCGCAACCGCGTTATCCAAACACGTTGCCTTTCGGGACATACTTTGTATGATTCCCTTTGGTGCGCCCTGACTTTACGTCCTCCAGCATCTTCTTGAAGCTCGGACGATCAAAATTGGAACCTGTGAAGCCGTCGTCGATCCTGACGGCGTATTCCCGAAGCTCCGGGCGGGTTCGGAGGAAATTCCGCAGCAGCTCCCGCTGCCCGGTGATGCTGTTGGACTCCTCTTTATCCCCGTCGTCCCTCGACAGTCGGAGGTAAAGCGTGGCGTTCCAGATTTTTGTTTCCTTGTTGTTTTGCATATTGCCAGCTCCTTTCCTCCAAAATTGTACTTGCATTGCACATAACTGTCGAGGATGTCGCGGGGACTCATCCTTTTGTGCGGATATATGCTTCCAGCCTGTCCTCCAACGAAATATCCGTATCGGCAAAGCTGACTCTGACTACATATTTTCCGTGCCGGTAGCAGTAGGGATTCCCAATCTGACGGATGAAATCCAGAATACGCTCCCGCTTGGGAAGCGCTGTGTTGACCTTCACATCGCGGATATCCACCAGCGCCGCAGGGTCAACGGCGCGAATATCCATGTTGGATGCCGTATATGCGTCCATGCCATACCTCCTTGCTTGGGTTATTTCATGGTTATGACTGGATAGAGGAATGTATGAATCCGGGATAACCGGCAGCGTGGACTTCATTACGGAGCCTCCATTTCTTCCGGGATATAGAGTCCCAGGCTGATTTGAAGGGCTTCGTTTACACCGTCCATCTGTTCGCGGCTGACACGCCCGATATAGCGCACCACGCGGCGCTTGTCGATGGTTTTGATCTGCTCCAGAAGAACGACAGATGCCCCGTCCATGCCCTTCACGGAGGAAAAGCAGATAGTGTGTGGGCTGATGTGGCTTCTTGCCTCGGCGGGCTGTCAAAGGGGCAACAATGAGGGTCGGGCAATAGAAGTTGCCGGTGTTGTTTTGCAGCAGAAGAACAGGGCGTGTGCCGCCCTGTTCAGAGCCAAAATAGGGATTTAAGTTTGCCAGATAGATATCGCCGCGGCGATATGTCCAGTTCTCCTTCTTGTAGTGTTTCCGCAGCAGCCGCAGGCTTTCGGTTTCTACATTGGACAGGAGATAGTCGCCCTTTTCCACTCTGCGATCCTTTCCTTCTCCCGCCTGCCGGGAAAGGACATAAATGGCAGTGTCTGTTTCATCCGTTAGTTCATCCGCCAGCACCGGCGTGCAGGCAGGGTATGGAATGGGATGCTCTCCGATGAAAATGAACATCTGCATGGTCTGCACCGGACTGTATTTCTGAACCTGTTTCTCAAGGCCCTGCCGCCATGCTGCAATATCCGCCTCGTATTTTTCCTGGAAACGATCCATCCACAGCGTCGTCGGAAATGCAAATCCAGCGTTTTTCAGGCCTTCCTCAATGGTCACGCTGTAGCGCTCATGAACGTCGCCGCTGCCGCTGCCGCCCTTGACGGTCATGCGGCTGCCCGCGCCGTAAAGCGCGATCTTCTGCGGCTGCATCGGCAGCACGCCGTTATTCTCCAGCAGCACGATGCCCTCCGCCGCGGCTTCGCGGGCAATGGCTCTGTGCGCCCGCTCTCTTGCGGATTCCTCCGGCGAAGAAGCGCCAAGAAGCTGAAATTTCATGTTGTTTCATCCTTTCTCCGTGCGGCCGAGATCGTGTGATGACCGCTCGATCGCTCGATTGTCTCTCCGTCAGGGAGGGTCAGCGTGCAGACTGTCGAAACCGGGACGTCCAGCGTCACTCGGAAGTCGTCCTCCGTCTGCTCCCAGCGGAGGGAAATTTCACCGTAGGGTGTCCGGACGCTGCCCTGCGCCCATGTTATTCCGCCGCCGGGTACCGGCTTTACCCGGAAATGCCGGTAGCCGCCTTCGGTGGGTTCCAGTCCCAGTACGCGGCGATACAGGAAATCTCCCACCGCGCCATAGGCATAATGATTCATGGAGGGGTCGCGCACCTTTCCATCCGGTGTAATGGTGTTCCATTGCTCCCAGAACGTCGTTGCGCCCATTCTGACGCAGTAAAGCCATGATGGGCAGGTGTCCTGCATCAGCACGCGATAGGCGGTATCCACATACCCGTTATCCGCCAGTGCAAACAGGAGATAGGGCGTGCCGGTAAAGCCGGTATTCAGATGGAAGCCCTTTTCCGCCACCAGACGGTTGAGGTTGGCTGCCATGGTTTCCCGGTTTTCCCCCTGCTCCATGCCGAAATGCAGGGGAAGCACATAGCCGGTCTGAAACTCCTTTTTCAGCGTTCCTCTGCCGTCCGTGAGGACGGCGCGAAACGCGCCGCAGATGCTTCTGCGCAATTCGGCATAGTGCGCTGCATCTTTCGTTTCTCCCAAAAGTCCGGCGATCTCGGCCATGATTGCGCAGGAATTGGCATAGTAAGCCGTGGCGACCCATTTACCCTTTGCCATCCAGTCCCTGACATACCCCTCCGGAGCACACCAGTCGCCGAATTGAAAGAGCCACTTCCAGATATACTTCCTCTGTCTGAACCCGGAGAGAGATGCCCAGAATTTTACTGCTTTCATGTATCGCTTCATGCAGGGATAATGCCGCTGGAGAAGCTCCAGATTCCCCCGGGCCCGATATTCTGCCCAGGGAACAAGGATACAGCTGTCGCCCCAGCAGGCGGTCGCCACTACCGGGGTCGAACAGCCATGGATCGGTACCACTGTGGGAAGTCCACCGCCCCAGCTCTGCTCTAAACGCATATCCAGAAGCCACTTTTCCAAAAAGCGGCTCAGATTGAAGTTATAACACGCAGTATTGGCAAACACTGCCATGTCCCCCGTCCAGCCTTGCCGCTCATCGCGCTGAGGGCAATCTGTGGGGATGTCCACAAAATTGGAGCGTCCGCTCCACCGGATGTTGCTTTGCAGATGGTTAATCCGTTCATCCGAGCAGGAGAAGCTACCGGTTTCCTCGTAGTCGGAGGACAGCGCCAGCGCCCGCACACGAAGCAGCTCCGGGTCTATGCCCCGAACAGCAATGTAGCGAAACCCCATATAAGTAAACCGGGGAGAATAGACCTGTTTTCCGTCTTTGCATATGTAGCAGAGTTCTGCTTTGGCCGTTCGTAGGGACGCTGTGTATAGATTGTCCCCGTCCAGCACCTCTGCATGACGGACGGTAATGGTCTGTCCCCGCTGCCCCTCCAGCTCCAGCTCCACGACTCCGGCAAAATTCTGACCGAAATCATAGATCGTTTCCCCATCGCCGTTTTCAAAATGGGAAACGGGATGCAGAATTTCCCGGCAGATAACACGGCTGTTTTCCAGCGCGATCTCCGGGCGGAACGGAAGCCGCACGGCATCCGCGCGTTTCCAGCTGACTGCTTTCAGATCAGCGGAGGCGTCGTAAGTTTCCCCGTCATACAAACAGGCTTTGCGGTAATTGCCCTGAAGCGTGACCTCCCAGCGGCTGTCGGTGATGATCCTTTCCGCTGTACCGTCGGCATACTCTATAAACAACTCCAGCAGGAAGGCCTGCCGGGGTGCGGTGATCTTGTTTTTATTCTCGTATGTAAAACGCCCGACCGCCCATCCGCCCGCGACAACGGCGATAAGGGTATTGGAGCAGGCGAGCTGTTCCGTCACATCATAAAACTGGTATTGCAGATTCTTTTTGTAGCTGGTGAAGCCGGGGGCGAAATAACTGTTTCCGACTTTTTCGCCATTCAGCTTCAACTCGTAAATACCGATGGCCGTGGCTGTGATGTACGCCCGCCGGATCGGCTTTTCAATGGGAAAGCACTTGCGGAAGGTCATGGGAACGGGAGACTGTTTTTTGCCGAAGCTGTAATCCTTATCCGTTATCCAAGATGCCTTCCAGGGAAGCTTCAGCCGTCCGGTTCGGAAGGAAGCCGCTGCGGCGGCTTCCTGTCCGTGGTTATCCCGGACTTGTATCCCCACCGGATATTCCGTAAAGGGCTGCAAGGCAAGACCCTTTAACGGAAACCCGGTCTGGCTGTTTCCGCAGTCAAATGTTTGACCGCAGACGGTTACTGAGGCTTCTGCCAAGCTGGTTCCGGGAACATCACTTTCCAAAGCAAACGCAAGCTCCGGCTCCAAATGATCTGTTCTGTTGTCAGCTTTGCTGTCTATATGGATGTCCCGGATCTCCAGCATGACCGATCACTCCTTATTTTTTCTTTTTCGCTGCTTTCTTCGCCTGTTTCGCCAGATATTTGGCGTTTTCTGTGTCAAAGTCCAGTCCTTTTTTCGCGCACCGAGCCTTCAGATCCTCAATTCTGTGTTCCTCGTGGATCCGTTCGGCTTCCTCGTCTTCCAGCAGCTGCTGCTCCTCGGGGTCAACCCACACTTCGCCGCGCGCCAGCACTGCCTGCTTTTTCCGGTTCAGCAGCTCTGTGTTGATTTCCGACAGATGCTTCTCCACATCCACAAAGGGCAGCAGGATAACCACCGCAGCCGCCGAAATAATATCGAACAAATAGAAGGACATGGTCATAAACTGTGTTACTTCAGCGCTGGGCGCTACGCCGATGGCGTCCACAAAGCCCAGCTTCAGGATCCCGGCCTCAAAGCCTCCGGCAAAGGGAGCACAGATGAGCGCCTGAATGGCAGTAATGACCGCAACACCCATCAAGCCTTCCAGACGCAGATGGGATTTGTATTCGATGCTGTCAAAGGCGTAGTACATGAGCGTTCCAAAAATGTACGCATTGGGGAGCCAGCCCACCTGCCGCAGGAAGCCCGCGATCAGGGCGAGCACCAGCTGATTCGGGAACATCCAGCCGAGAACGCTTCCAAACAATGCAATGGCATACCCGGCGACCGTCAGATTTTTGATGCCGAATTTTTTGGCCATGGGATAGATGATGAATGCGCCGATGCCGGTCATGGAGCCGGTAATCACCGTGTAAATAGTGTACATCAGGGGGGTTTCTGCGCCTCCCAGCAGGAACTTGATGTAAAAATACTGTACATTGCCGCCCTTGAAATTATCCACAATGCCGCCGATTGTGGTAAGAGTCAGCAAAATCACATAGTTCTTGTTGCTGAAGAGCGCCTTCAGCTGCTGCTTCAGGGGAATATTCTCTTCGCCAGGCTTGCTCTGCTCCAGCGTCACATCCTCGGTGATGCGCTCACGGGTATAGAAGTATTCCAGCAGCAGCAGCGGAATGGCAATGACCGACAGAATCAGCATCAGCTTCGGGTAACCGGTAATATCCTTCTCCAGCCACATGGGAAGCGCTACCATGTTCAGAAGCATGCCGATAATAATGCCGGAGATCAGTGTCCAGGACATTTTCCGGATATACTGAATAAACGCCTTCTCCCTGGGACTGCGGGTAGTCAGGGAACAGATCGTGTCCCGAAACAGATAGAAATAGCTGGAGCCGATCGTATGATAGCAAATCAGCAGGAAGAAGAAATAATACCAGTAGGCTTCTCCCAGCGTATTCCCGGGAAACAGGAAAATCAGGCTACCGATGATTATGGAAATAAATCCGAAAATCAGATACCACGGACGGATACGGCCCTGCCGGCACTGGGTATGCTGGATCAGCCAGCCGTTGAGAAGACCGGTGCCCATGGCAAGGATTTTTGCCACAGTCATAACGACTTCATATACGCCGCCTATCTTCATAATCATGGCAATATTGTCCACGCCATACATGGCGCCGGTCTGCTGGGTGAAAAACTTTTCAACCAGCGCCGCAATGGTATTGACCACAAAAATCAGTCCCAACGGGCCGATCAGGTGCCCCAACACCCATTCCTTTGTGGATACGGTCTGGGTGGTTGCCCGGCTGTCCATAAAGGGCTTGTCGAACAATCCGCCGCTGAGAAGCGGCTTGTGTATTGTCTTTGTTTTCATTCATTCTACCTCCAAGTATATTGTTACCGGCTCCACACCGGCTGAGTTTATGGTTACGGCTGCTTTTCCGGGCTTGCTTCCGGCTTTCAGCACGGCCAGCGCCCGCCCGCGGTAAGCCCGGCAGTGGTTTTGCAGGAAGCTCTCATCTGTTTTGTACAGGGCGCTGCCCATGCCGATCAGAGAAACCCCGCCATCGGCCAGCACTTCCACCGGCTGCTCTATCGTGGGAAGCAGCTTTCCGTCCCCATCCACAAATTCAATGGGCAGATAGCACAGATCCGTGCTGCCGGCGCGCAGCGTCCGCTTTTCCGGCACGGCGCACAGCCGTATTTCTCCTGTTCCGCCGGACAGGCTGTAGGAGGATAGCACCCTCCCGCCAGCGTCCAGCGCCTCCGCCGTCAGCGTCCCCGGCTGATACCGCGTGGTGAAGACTGCCTTGAAGTCTTTCAGCCCTTTCGTTCCGATTTCCTTCCCGTTCTGTAACAGCCGCACCGCATTCCCAGGCGCGTAGACTTCGATCGTCGCTTTTGTATCCGCGTAACCCGGCCAGTTCCAGCTGTCTATGGCATCCGTAAACTGCCAGGAGCCTTTTGTCGGAGACTCTTTTGCGTGATTCAGTGGATGCACGCCGATAAACGGTTCCTTCCGAAGTCCCCAGACCACTTGCAGATACGCCATCGCCGCCAGAGGCTTTCCGGTCATATCGATCATCCCCTGATTGGCAAGCAGCGGCAGCCCCTTGTAGCTTTCATATATCCAGCCCATGCAGGCTTCCCCCAGATAATCCCACGCTGACCAGACAAAATCTCCGATGAGCTGCGGATATTTTTTTACCCGCTCCCAGTTGTAGGGCAGATCCGCCGCCATGGTCTCCGCACCGACCATCATCCGATTCGGGTACTTCCGGGCATCCGGGTCGTATCGGGAGGAAGCGTAGTTCAGCCCCAGAATGTCCAGACTTTCAGCAGCGCCCCGGCAGGCTTTGTCGCCCCGCTTCCCGGCGGCCATAAAGAACATCAGCTTTCCCAGCTTCTGCGTCATGGCGTTAAAAAAGGCTGATCCGGTCTTTTTTTCCCGATACCCCCGCTTTGGCGGAAGCGGTTCCGGTTTGTAATCTCCCTTGTCCTTGTATACACCCATGCCCATACTGGCATAAACGTTCAGCAGCACATTCACGCCTGCTGTGACAGGGCGCGTGTTGTCCAGACTGTGGACAAATTCCGTCAGCCGTTTGCAGACCTCCACGCCTTTTGGTGTCGCGGTTTCCGAAACTTCGTTGCCGATGGAATACATGATGACGCAGGGGTGGTTCCGTGAGGATTCCACCATGGCTGTTACGTCTGATCTCCAATCCGTCTCAAACCACCGGGAATAATCGTGGTAGGTCTTGGGAATGTACCATCCGTCAAAGGTCTCGTTCATCACGTACATTCCTAGCCGGTCGCAGATCTCCAGCGTGGTTTGAGAGGCCGGGTTATGGGCCATGCGGACGGCGTTGAACCCGCTTTCTTTCAGAATCCGAATCCGCCGCTCCTCTGCATCCTGATATTCACAGGCACCAAGGACACCGTGGTCATGGTGGATGCAGCCGCCCCGGAGAAGTACTGGCTTGTCATTAACAGTCAGTCCGGTTTCGGCGCTCCAGGCGAGATTCCGGATCCCGTAGAAAATCGTTTGCTCATCCGTATCGGTTCTCACCAGAACGCGGTATAAATATGGGTTCTCCGCACTCCACAGCTTCGCATCCGGAATTTCCAAGACCCCCGGAGCGCCGGAAGCTACACAGGTATCACCGTCGTAAAATTCCACGGTCACATCGCAAGGCCGGGTCGTTGTTATCTCCGCTCGCACCCTTGCCGGGTGAATGTCCAAAGTTTCCAGATGCACGCCGGAAATATGATTCTGAAACCGCAAATATCCCTGTCTATAAGCAGAGCGCAGAGTATGCCATCGAGCATGATGAGCTGCCCGCCTACCGGGAATCCTTTCGCGTAAACATGGCCTGCCGGGACGCGCTGGAATCCGCGATCCATGAAAGCTACCACGACTATTGTCTCGACACAGGCAAGGCCGCCGCACAGGTTGCAGCGCAGTTTGGAATGGAACGTGTGGCGTATGTGCTTGCCAATACCGTGCGTGCGTTTGACCATGACGGGCGAATCAGCCGTGATAACAAGGCGTGGGCGCAGACGGTTCCGGTCTGTACCGATGCCGACGAATGGGGGCATGAACGTAGCCGGTATTTTCTCGTATCGCAGTTCATTCTGAAAATCTTGCTGGCTCCGGTCATGCTTATTCTCGCGTTCCTGATCTGGCTCTGCACGTTGACCCTGCATATTTCCTCCGTGCTGCTGAATATCCTGTCTGTGCTTCTCGTCCTTGTGAGCGTTTTCAGTTTCATCGACCACAATGTAAAAAACGGTGTGATCGAGCTTGTAGCGGCGTTTCTGCTTTCGCCCTACGGTCTGCCGATGCTCGGTGCGTGGCTTGTTGCATAGCTTCATCTGCTGCGGGACTGGATGAAAGAAAAAGTATATTGGTAACGCATAGCGCGGGAGGGTGAAAACTCTCGCGCTATTTTTGCAAAGGGGGCTTGCTCGTGGCGACCACGCGAATCATTCCCATGCACGTCAACAAGGGCAAGACCATTGCCCAATGTCTGACGGAGCGGACAGACTACGCTAAGAATCCGGATAAGACGGAAGACGGCGAATATATCTCTGCCTATGCCTGTGATGCAAAGACGGCAGACAGCGAATTTCTCTTATCCAAGCGCCAGTACCGGCAGCTCACTGGCCGGGAGCAGGCCAGCGATGTGATCGCGTATCAGATCCGGCAATCCTTCAAACCGGGCGAGGTCACACCGGATGAAGCCAACCAACTCGGTTATGAATTTGCCAGGCGCTTCACGAAGGGCGACCATGCCTTTATCGTCTGTACCCACACCGACAAGCAGCACATCCACAACCATATCATTTGGAACTCCACTACGCTGGACTGCACGCGGAAATTTCGCAACTTCTGGGGCAGCACCGAAGCTGTCCGGAAGCTCAGCAATCTTGTCTGTATGGAGCACCGGCTGTCTGTGATTGAGAATCCGAAGCCGTACAGCAAAAGCTACAACAAGTGGCTGGGCGGCAAAGCAAAGCCCTGTCAGCGCGATCTGCTGCGTGCGGCCATTGACGCAGCGCTTGCGAAGAAACCGAAAGATTTTGAGGAATTTCTGAAGCTGGTGGAAGCCGCCGGTTACACCGTAAAACGCGGCAAGCATGTCACCTTCATGCGGGACGGTCAGCCGCAGAATATTCGGCTCCGGTCGCTGGGCGAAGGCTACTCGGAAAACTCTCCCTGCTCTCCGCACGGGAGATAGGGTAGAGAAGCGTCGGGTCACGGAGAGAAATATCAAAAAGGCCGATGCTCTCAATAATGAACGACTTGCCGTCCTCCAGATATACCGTATCGCCCACAGAATACGGGAACGGGTCTTTCTGAGGGGTGGGAGCTGGTTTTTCCGGCTCATGCTGGCGGTACTGTGCGATATCTTCATCTGAAACGTGAATGAGGTCGCTGAAATCAAGGCTTTCCAGCTCATTGGAAACAAGCTCCTGCAAAGAGCTGTACTGCCGTGTCTCCAAATGCTCATCATTCAGATAGCGCTCCAGCCGGAAATTCACAAGGTCGATGTTTGCCTGGATGGGAATCTCATCGTCGGTGACGGTGGTGTAAGCAACGCCAATCTTCGCTGGGTCGCTAAAATCCGCCTCTGAGCCGTATTCACTCCGGCAGAAGTCGGAGATCAGTCCCTTTGCACGTTCCATAAGCACTGCCGGTTCTGCGGTCAACTCACGTCCTGCTACTTCCGCGTGCGCTCGTTCATCCGGGTAATTGCCATAGATGCGCAGATACTTCCGTGCCTGCTGGTCGTAGATGGCTGCACCATCATATGCAAAGCCGTCGCTTTCCATTGTGCCGTCCACATAACCCTGTGCGGCTTTTTCCGCTTCTTCCAGCGTCTGATAGTCCAGTTTCTCATCAAAGCCGTTTTCAAAGTGATGATATGCCACAACTTGATACCGTGGGGCCATCCGCTCGGCATAATCATCAATCATTTCTTTGGTCAGCCATTCCGGTTTTTGAGGAAGCGCGTCATAAAGCTCCCGCATTTTGACGATCTGCGCATAGACGCTGCCCGCCCACAGGTGCTTTTCTGCGCGGTTGCCTGCTCCAAGGAAGTATTCGCAGTCTGCCCGCAAACGACCCAAAAGGCGATAGTCCGGGTTGTTTTCCAGCAGAGACTTTTCCTGTTCTGTGAAGAATTTATCTTCTCGGATGAGCTGCGCAATCCTCCGCAGCACTTTCGGCCATGTCAGCTCAACAGTTTCCGGACTTCCTGCACGGACGATAAAGAGATTGTTGGGTTCCTCCTTTTCAGATAGCTTCATCAATCGCGTGCGCATACATTCTCCGT
>OGQX01003202.1_pt1 | contig 11438 bp, 8 predicted proteins | sample 1553291 | NCBI WGS metagenome assembly OGQX01 (sample SAMEA2580030, study PRJEB22360) | human gut metagenome | biome: human gut; feature: human-associated habitat; material: faeces | place: Denmark | collected 2008/2010
AAGAGTCTGAGCCGTTTATTCCTTATAAAGCTCTACTAATCGTCCTCAGCAGTGTGAGTCACACTGCCGCTATGTCTTGTACCGCCACAATAAGCGTTTCTGCGGCAAATTCACGCTACGGTAACCGCCGTCTTTAGTCCTGATGACACCAACACTCGTTACGGTAGCCCCTGCCTTTATTCCAGGTTCCACTCATCTACGCTATTGTAGCGCCCCTGCTTATGCCGGATTACCCCACACGAATGAGCATCTCTGCGACCATGTGGTTATCACCATCACGCTCACATCCGACTTGTTATCTCCAAGACCGGGATAAAATCGCAGATGATGTTATCATCGCAATCTCACCGGACACCCCGAAACCGCTATGTAAAAGTCACCATAGTGTCGGTAATATCATCACAGTTCCATCTGGCATAAACCCACGAGCTACCGTCGCATCCATAAAAGTGCTTTTTCGGAGCGTAAAAGCCTCGAATTGACCTCGTTTTGCTCTCTCTCACGCCCATGGTCTCGGCATTTTGCACTATCATGAGTGCTATATTGCCCCCATGCAGGGCAATTCACCCGCTTTCCAGCTTAACGCTACTGTAAGAGCTGCATTTATGCCTGACTCCACTCTGGAATTTCTTCCAATTTTTAGCAGATTAAAATGTACAAAATCATCGATATTTAGTTGTTTTCTCCACTCATAGCAGTGGTTTGACCCTCAGAAACTCCCTCGGTACTTTCAGGCATAAACAGGATCTTCACGGTCGCCAGCATGATTTTCAAATCCTCGATCAGGCTGGGATGGGCAATATACATCAGATCCATCTGCAGCTTATCATAGGGGGTGGTGTTGTACTTGCCGTACACCTGTGCATAGCCAGTCAGACCAGCCTTAGCCTGCAAGCGCAGCGCAAACTCCGGCATTTCCTCACAGTACTGTGCGGCGATCTCCGGGCGCTCCGGACGAGGGCCCACAACAGACAAATCACCCTTTAGGATGTTCAGCAACTGGGGCAGCTCGTCCAGACGGCAAGCGCGAATGATATGACCGACCTTTGTAATACGGTCATCTTTGTCGCCGGTGGAAAGACGTGCTACGCCATCCTTTTCTGCATCCACACGCATGGAGCGGAACTTCAGAATTTCGAACTGCTTGCCGTCCTTGGTCAGGCGCACCTGTTTATAGAAAGCGGGACCACCATCGGATTTGACCGCAATGGCTGTGATCAGGAACAGCGGGCTCAAGATGATTAGTGCCAGCAGTGAGATCACAATGTCCATCGCGCGCTTAACGAACAGGAACTCCGGACTTGCCATGTAACGACCGACGCGCAGCATCGGCAGGTGGAACATATGCATCGGCCAAGCGCCACTCATAATAACGTCGCCCACACGGGGGATGACGAACATATTGATGCCCTTCCCTACGCAGTGCTTCAGGATAATGTTTCGTTCATGGCTGTGAACACCACTGACAAAAACAGTCTCCATGCCGTCCAGAATGCTCAGGTCTGCCAAGCACTCCGACACGCTCAGGGTAACCTGCACGTCGTATTTCTGGCTCAGACCGTACTCGTTGATGAGCTTTTCCATACCATGACGCACATCGTAGACGACTGCGGTCTTCTGCGGCGGAAAGGTCTTGTAGTACCATTTATGTGCACAAGATGCCCAGATCGCAGCCATCACCAACTGCCCCGCAATTGCCGCAATACCCGGCAACAGGTTGCAGAGCTTTGCCGACATCAGGCAGATCACGATGTACAAAATACCATCGGTTGCCATCGCGCCAAGGATCTGGCCATACACAAGCTCCGAGACCCGCTGCATGGACATCCAGAACGCATCGTAGATTTTACCGAGTGCAATGTACAGGATAAAAAACAGGCCTAAAATCGCAAAATGACCCTCCCATGCCAGATTTGCATAGGTCTGGTGCGAGTAGTACAGGAACCAGCAGCCCGCAAACGGCAGCTCGATCATCAGAACATTCAGGATCTTCACGACCCTCAACATCACATCATGCTGAATCTTTGACATAATCCTCTCCAATAACTCCTTTAGATTTTCTTTTTACGACTCACGTAACTTCTCCGACCCAAATTGCATCAAGTGCTTTGGATCGCGCTATCAACTACACAAACCGATATCTTCCCCCGTTTTGTGGTTAGCTGAAACATTCAGTTTTTCGCTTTCCCTATGAGGTCCTTGTGCCACCTCCAACCGGCGCGGTCTCGAGTCCGCTTTCTCCCACCGCATCCCGATCTCATCCAGCTTTGCAATACGCTCCTCTGTCAGAACAGTGCAGCTTTTTTCAGGATTATGGCGGGTATACCGCTGCCGTTTGACCCAATTGCCAAGGTTGTATCCGTTCGGTGACACATATTCTGCCGGGATATTCAGGTCGCCATGGGCATCGAAATAGCGTTTGGCTTCCTGATATCCTTCGTTCCACTGGCGGTCATTGCGGTTGCCCCAGTACATCCCAATCCTGTTCAGCCGCTCGACTTGTTCGTCCGTCAGTTTTCCTTTCGGGTACGCCCATTGCTGGCTTGCGACCCATTGCCCCAGCCGTTCACCAGCCGCTGTCACATAGGAACGTGGGATATTCAGGTGGCCGTTTTCCTCATAGTAGGCTGCAGCCAATGCATAAGCCTTTTCCCACTTGGCATCGAAAATGTTCCACACCATACCGATCTCATCGAGCTGCGCAATGCGTTCTTCCTTCAGGCGTCCATTCAGCTTCTGCTGCCGGGTCTTGATGATCCACTGTCCCAGTGGGTAGCCGTCCGGGTCTACATATTTTCCGGGCACCATCAGGTTCCCGTAGGTATCGTGGTATTTCTTGGCAACCTCAAATCCGTGCTGCCACGCAATTTCCTTCCGGTTGCCCCAGACCATGCCGATGCTGTCCAGCCGCGCGATCTGCTGCTCGGTCAGATTTCCTTGGATCTGTCCCTCGCGCACACGGCGCTGGGTCACCAGCCACACACCGAGGCTCAGACCGCTGGGCGTGTTATACAGTTTCGGGACGTTCAGGTTGCCGTGCTCTGCGTAGTAAATGCTCGCCTCGGAAAAGTAGTGCTCCCAACTGGAAGAAAGGCTTGCTTGCAGTTGCTCGAACAGTACCCGGCAGTCGTGCACCTGCTCGATGACCTCGAACCGCTCGGTCACGATCTTGTCACTCTCGCCGTTGGCATAGAGTCGGTGAACAGCCTCCTGCACCTCGCTTTGCAGACCGGAAATACTGGTCAGACCCTCGAAGTTGTTGACCACGTCGAGAATCAGCGGGGCTGCGGTATCCCCGGCGGTCAGGGCGCGACCAATCTGCTGCTTGTAGATGATGGGCGAGATGGTAGGTCGGAACAGGATGACCCCAGAAATCCCCTCCACATGAACACCCTCGTTGAGCATATCGATGCAGAACAGCAGCTTCAGCCGGTTGGTCGTATCCGTCTTGAAGTCCGCAAACGCCTTGTCCGTATTCGGGTCATCTGAATAGGCCTGATACACCACAACGTCCGGGTTGACCCCGACAAACCACTCCGGCACATGGGACACCATCTCGTCCATGTGCTCCTTGTTGGCGCAGAACACAATGTACTTGCCAGCCTTATTCGTGATATGATGTGCAAAGACCCTATCCAGACCGTCTGCCTGCTCCAGTGCGCGGCGTAGCGCGTCCAGATATTTCTGATTCACATCCTGAATGCCCGGTGCCCGTAGGTTATCCACCCGCGCCTGATACTTTGCGAGGGCTTTCTGGTACTGGTAGACCGTGGTCACATATTTCGGGGCAGGCAAAATACCCCTGACGACTGCTTCACCAAGGGTCATGTTGCTCGCAACACGGCTATCGAAAAGTTCTTCGGCCATATCGCGGTTATTATCCAGATAGCGGATGTTTGTTGCCGTCAGCCCCAGAAGCTTTGCATCTGGGCACAACTTTAATAAAGCCACTGTGCTTTCGCCCCAACATTCCGCACCGGCACGGTGGAATTCATCGAGTATAATATAGGCAGGCTTCTGCGCTGCTATTTCGTCCAGCTGCGCCTGCGTGCAGCACATCAGTTTGGCATAGGTATAAAAGTGAACGTTTGCCAGCGGAAAATCCGGGTCGTTCCTTTTCAGGCTCTCCAGCTGGGTCTTAAAGATATATTCACTGGGAGAAAGCCAGATTACGACCTTCTCCGGGTTGTCCTCGATCAGCTTGAACGCAATGTAGCTCTTTCCGGTGCCGGTGGGATGAACAATGGCAGCTTTGCCATACTGGTTCATCATCCGGACTGCCGCATGATATGCTTTCTCGTTGTGCTCAAACAGGCGCAATGCCACCTTGTTCACCCCTTCCCGCATAAAGGGGTATCCTCCACAGTGATAATGGAGGATACCGATCTTTCGACATCGTTGTTTGAATTCTTCTATTATTTTATCATGGTTATATCTGGGAATCAATAGAAATCCTTACAAATGTATCTCACCTGACCTTAGAAAAAACCTCGCAGAAGCTGAAAGTTTTTTGCACATTGCCCAGTTCTGCATGAAAAATCCAGCTGAAAACGAAGGTGGACAAAATAAGTGGTCAGATGGGTGTCCAAGATGCAGGAGGAAACAGAAATGGCACGACGGGGAGAAAATATACGCAAACGCAAAGATGGTCGGTGGGAAGGTCGCTATATCAAAGCGCGCACACCGGAGGGAAAGATCCAGTGGGGCTACGTCTATGGCACGGTCTATGCTGAGGTCAAACGTGTGCTGATTCAAAAGAAAGTAGAGGCAGGCTTCTACAATCTAAAGAGAACCGACCTGACCTTTGAAGCACTGGCTGAGGTATGGCTGCACTCCCAGCGGAATGCAGTAAAAGAATCCACCTATGCGCATTACTCGTACACGCTGCACAAATATCTTCTTCCGGTTTTGAGTAAAGTGCCAGTTGCATCTCTTGAGGAAAGTTTTCTGGAACAGGCTATGCAGCAGATCATTGCGCCGATAGATGCCGCACACAAGCCGCTAGGGAACTCCTCTGCCCGGGAATGCCTCTCGATGCTGCGGCGTATCTGCAAATATGCCGCGCACTTGCGCCTGATCCGTCCGATGGAGCTGGAAGTAGCGCTGCCAAAAGCCATCGACCAAATTTCTGCGCCTCTCTCCCCGGCGGAGCAGCAGCGGCTTTATCAGTATGTACAGGAGAACCCCACGCCCCGCAAAATTGGCTTATTATTAGGGGTGGAATTGGGGCTGCGCATTGGCGAGATCTGTGGCTTACAGTGGGGCGATTTCGACCTGAAACTCGGAACGCTGAAAATCAACCGGACGGTCTGCCGAATTTCCTGTGAAAATGGGCATACAAAGGTGGTCATCCAAACGCCTAAAACCCGCACCTCCCGCCGGGAAATTCCAATCCCAAAGCAGCTGCTTATTATGCTGAAAAAACTGCGCGGATGTGTCAGCAATGCTGCATGGTTTCTGTCCGGCAACGAGTCCAAGCCCACCGAGCCCCGCTGCTACCGAAAAAGCATCAGGGCATATCTGAAACAGGCAACTGTCCGGCAGGTACGTCCGCACGCGCTGCGCCATACCTTTGCAACGACCTGTCTGCAGGCGGGGTGCGATGTAAAGACCCTCAGCGAATTGTTAGGACACGCTAACGCCAACATCACCTTGCAGCGCTATGTGCACTCTGACCTGACCCGAAAGCGCCGGGAGATGAACCGAATTTTCTCCCATCAGGTGTCCTTGAGGGGCAGGAACATGCTAAATATGACGTAGTGGCGCGTTATTTCTTTATCGTTCCTCCATTATCACTATGGAGGATACTTTTTTTATTAAATATATTCTTTGCCATTACGCGGCTGCACATTCTCTGTATCATAAAATACTTTTGCAGCATACGCAGATGCGTATGCATAGCGCACGAACCTCTGTAGCATCATATTGAGATGAACTTCGTCATGACTGTAAAAGATGCCGTTGCCAAATGCTTTGAACCGCTCTGCGACCAGCGGGAGATACATCCCAACAAGTTGGCAACCCACGCCGGTGCATATTCCAAAATCGATTTATTGTTTCAATCGAAAAATATTTTTATTCTACAAACTGCACCTCTTGCGAACATAAAAAACGAGTGTTATACTGAAGCCATCAAAAAACATTGGAGGTGTCCCCTATGCCCCGTCCCAAAGGAAGCAAGAACAAGACCAAGACCGTAAAAGCAACCGTTGACTTTGCTGCACAGATTGCTGAAAAGCAGTCTGCAAAGGAAGCCGCTGCCGCCGAAATCGCATCCATCACTGCGAATATCGATGCGCTGAAAGCCGACCTGAAAACCAAAAAAGCAGAGCTGAAATCTATCGACAAGGAAATCGCCAGAATCGAGGCTAAAAAGGTCAAAGCTGAAACCAAAGCAGCGGAATCCGCAAAGAAAGCCGAAGCAGAGGACGTGCTGAAAAAGCTGCTGGCAAGCGGCGTGAGCGCAGACGATATCCTCGCAAAGCTGAAGTGATCTGAAAATTTCTGATGCAGTAGTTGACGGAAACATCTACGTCGCAAGCAGTGCAACTTGGTACCAACTTGCGATTTTTGAATCGGATTTCAAAATCCAAATTCAAAATGCTTGTTGGGCTGTGCCCAAACCCCTTGTGTTCTGCATCCGATGGATGCAGGCTGCGCATTTTTGCAAAATGCTTTTTTGATTTGAGTGCCGATGCCTGTGGTATCGGCACTTTTTGCACAGATGGATTCCCGGAAGCAGAAAATAGTGCTATGCAGCACATCCGGGATTGTGCTATACTTGATTTACATAAACTTGTTTGTCCTAAAAAGTTGGAGGTGTTCATGGCAACACGAACCATTTGTTTTCCCATATCCGGCTATCCCTATTGCAGAGAACAGCCGGTGACATTCACATGGATAAAAGGCAGCAAGCGGCAGAATATCCGTGCCGTCCATGATGCCGTCCATACAACAGACCCGGATGTTTCAATTCTGGAAGTCAGCTCTGCATCCGTTCAGCCGGAGGGTGAGGCTGTTTCTTCTCTGCGACTTCTGCTGCGTCTGGATTCTGTTGCGCAGGATGTGCCCATCAGCACGGTTTTTGAAGCTGCCAAGGTATTTGAACATGGTGGGCCATTCGCTGACCTTCTGACCTGTGCGCCATCCAAAGTCCATAAGGACACTCGACTGCGAACCAATGGAAAATTGCTGCGCTACTCTCTGGAAGGAAGTGAGTATCCGATAGAGCCGCACCCGGATTCATTTTTTGAGTGGCTCTACTGCCGTGCGTTGAAGCAGTTCCCGGAAAAGGCTGCGCAGCTGAGCAGATATAATGCCTTTTCTGATATTGCTGCCGCAGCGGATTCTAAAAAGTATTATGGCGATTCCTCGCGGGCGGCTGCAATCTATGTAGGACTTGCATCGGCTGGAAAACTTCCGTGCATCGATTCCTATGAATCATTCATTGCGGAAGTTTACACGGAGCCAAAGCCCTTGCCCAAGTCTGGAAAGTCTGAGATTGCTTCAAAAAAGACACCCGAGGTTTCCGCACCGGCAAAGGAGATTCCGGCAGACGAATCGTCGCAGTCCGATAATGCAAATATTCCGGACGGCGCGCAGATGGAACATATCCTTGAGCTGCCCAAAGCGACCTGTCTGCTCCTCTCTTTGGCAAAAAATGCTGGTCTTTCCGCAAATAATTCCAGTGAGCTGGCGTATAAGGGAAAGGAATTTTTTCTTGACGCTTATCAGAAAGCACTAAAAAACAAAACGCTCCAAATCAATGTTCATAAGAACAAGATCACTTTTCCGATGGAGGAGCATGACAGCGGATTTCATGCAGTCGGAGTACTGACCCGTTCGCCCGCTTGGGAATACGGATGGAAGTTCAACTATCTGCCCGAGAATACATCCGGAGCAGAAAAGCCCGAAGTCAAAGCAAAAATCCAGAAGCCGTTGACCGCATTGGAGCATCTGGAACGCTGTGGGTATAAAATCGTTCAGCAGGTCGTGCCGGAAAAACTCCCACCGATTGCTGTTCAGCGGATGGCATGGAAAACAGGCGAGGCTCTTTGCGACCCGGTGGTGGTGGATTTCTTGCAGTTTATCCGAACACATATGCAGAGCGACGGCTCTTTTTCGTTCCGTATCCCAAAGGGTGCGTCCAAAAAATCGTTTGCCACACTTTCAGAGATTGCTCAGACGTGGGACAAAATGGGACTTTTTGCAGCCATTGTGATCTATCCGCAGAATATCGTCTATGAACTTGCGCAAAACGAAACCGTCCGGCATTTTTTGAGCGGAAAGTGGCTGGAGCTTTTTGTAGAGCATCAGGTTCAGCAGATCCTGAACCGCTATCAGGAGGAGCATGGCGCAGAAGTTTCGGTTTGCTCCAATGTGGTCCTTTCAGAAATGGCATCCGCAGGGAGCACGCATGAGCTGGATGTCGTGTTCTCCATCAATGGGAAATTTTTCTGGGTAGAAGCCAAGTCATCCAGCCGAAGCATTGATTATGGAAAATATGCTTCTCTGTGCGAAAAGCTGAACGTGACACCAGAAAGCTTGCTTTTGGTCAACAGCGATTTGTCCGTGGAAGAGTGCGAAGGTGTTTCTTATTTCTGGAATTACCGTGTTGCAAATTGTGCAACGATCACGCAGGAACTGGAAAGCATGATCGCTAAACAACTTGAAAGCACCGGAAATGCTGTTCTGAGTACAGACTGAGCAATAAGCAAAAAAGGCCCTGAGAACCCTGCCGGATAAGCGGCAAAGTTCTCAGGGTCGTATTGTTTATCTGGAATGTTCGGTTTGCTTTGGATTCTTTTCCTCATCGAAGAAAAGTTCAATATTTTTCTGCGCTCGAAGAAGCTCCTGCATTTCTTCTTTCGCTTTGCGGTAGTCCGGGTAGCGTGCTTTCTTTTCTGTCAGCAGCTTGAAATATTCTGCATCCAACTCTTTGGCCTTGGGGAGCGTTTTCAAATTGGCTTCATCAAACGCTGCTTTCGCCGCTTTGTGCAGCGTGATCTCTGTGCGGTGCGTTTCCAGAAAGCGCTTGCTGTATCCGGTCTTGCGGTAGGCGTCATAGGCCGGTCGCGTCTTGGCGTAGTTGATGATGTGCGCTTTCAGCACTGCGATTTCTGCCAGCCGCATCTCTGATGCTTTAATGGAATCGCCCAGTTCATGATAGCGTGCAGTGGCAGCGTCCACACGCTCCTGCATTTCCTCGATGCCGCCGATTTTGTTTTCCTGCAGGAAAACCAGCGTCCGGGACATCTCTTTTAAGTTGTGCTGCTTTGCCCAGCGGGCAAAGCCCGCGCCTTTTCCCTCGGCAAGTTTTGCCTGAATGTCCACCAGCATCTGAAATTTCTGCTCCGGTGCCGGGCACTTTTGCCGTGGCCGATGCTCCGCTTCTCCTGCAAGGACAGCTTTCAGTTCTTCCTCGCTGTACCCTGCTCCCAGAGTGCGGAACCGGATAAATCGTTTCTGCCGTGCGCCCTTGACAGAGGTGTACTTTCCGCGTTTGACTTCGTAACCCTGCTGCTCCAGTCGTTGCAGAAAACCCTCGTAGTCCTTGGGCTTTTCAGCCAGAATGTTATCGATTACGCTGCAGAGCCGGACGCGCAAGTCCTCCATATCGGCAGCATAGACCCGGCCATTTTCATTGGCTACTTTGGCGTACTGGTTCAGATTGTTACTGCACATCTGCAAAAGATACACCATACGGCGCAGCTGCGGCAGATCCAGATGCAGACAATATCCGTCCAGCGCCATTTTACGCAGATAGGAACCAATGCTCAGAATGCCGCTGGCTTCCATCTTGTTCCGAATCCGTTCCAACTCCGGCTTGCTGACCCGGAAATGGAGCTGCTGGTCGCGGTGGTCGCTCACCGGGCATCACCATCCTTGTCGTAATAACTGCGGAAGGGCCTCACCGGCTCCGTTTTGTCCGTTTTTTTCTCCAACGCCGCCAGCACCGAGGGGCGGCGAGGTGCATCCTCCTGTTCTTCCTCGTCCTGTTCCGGCTCATGGCTTTTTTCGTCCACATTCCTCCTTTCAAGCCTTCTCCAAGGCGATTGCCGAGTATATTGGCTATTACAGTAACAGCAGAATCCAAGCGAAAACAAAATGGATGCCTCCCCTCTAAATTCAGAGAAGCATCCATAATGGATTCTTAATTATTCAATTTTGATCCAGTGTCCAGAAAACTGGGTACATATCGTTTGCCCTGTACTTTTAATCCAGAATTTTTCCGTCAATGGAGATGGTGACCACCTGCCACGGAATGAACTTTCCGCTAGTCTGCAGTGCCTTTTTTGCGGCCATCTCCAAGCCGCCGCAGCAGGGCACCTCCATGCGGAGGATGGTCACGCTCTGGATGTCGTTGCTGCGCAGGATCTCGGTGAGCTTTTCGCTGTAATCCACAGCGTCCAGCTTCGGGCAGCCGATGAGGGTCACCTTGCCGCGCATAAATTCCTGATGGAAATTGGCGTAGGCATAGGCCGTGCAGTCCGCTGCAATCAGGAGTTTTGCGCCTGCAAAGTAGGGCGCATGGACAGGTGCCAGCTTGATCTGCACCGGCCAGTTGCGCAGGCGGGAGACCGGCTGCACAGAGGCAGGAGCTGCGCTTTCTGCGGCCTCCGTCTGTTCCAGCATCCGCATCCGGGAGCCGGGGCAGCCTCCCTCGTGGAGATGCTTCATCTTCTCCTGCAGCTCCTTTTTCTTTTTGTTCTCCTGCACCGCTGCCTCGTCGTAGGCAGGGGCTTCCCGCTCCTCAAAGGTGATAGCACCGGTGGGACAGCCCGGCAGGCAGTCGCCAAAGCCATCGCAGAAATTCTCCCGCACCAGCTTTGCCTTGCCGTTGATGATGTCGATGGCTCCCTCGTGGCAGGCGGTTGCACAAAGTCCGCAGCCGTTGCATTTTTCTTCGTCAATATGGATGATCTTCCGAATCATATCTATACTCTCCTGTTGTGGGTGTTTTTTGCATTTGCAGGTTTATTATAGTATACTAAAGGCAACTTGTATGTTTGAATTCCAACAAGGAGGGCTTTTATGCAAAAATATCTGCCTGTTCTGCGGAGCTGCCCCTTTTTTACCGGGCTTACCGATGATGAGATTTTGTCCATCCTGCACTGCGTCAGTGCAGCGAAGATCACCCGGCCCCGGGGCTCCTACATTTTCCGTGCCGGAGATTCCACGGAGGTCATGGGGCTTATGTTGTCCGGCTCCACCCTTGTGATACAGGAGGATCTTTGGGGACACCGCAATATCCTGTCCAAGTGCAATACCGGAGACTTTTTCGGCGAGCCTTACGCCGCCACCCCCGGTGCCATCCTGAACATCAGCGTGGTGGCAGAGGAGGATTGCGAAATTCTGCTGCTGAACGTCAAGCGGCTGCTCACCTCCTGCCCCACCGCCTGCGACCATCACCAGAAACTCATCCGCAATCTGGTCAG
>OGQX01003207.1_pt1 | contig 11423 bp, 10 predicted proteins | sample 1553291 | NCBI WGS metagenome assembly OGQX01 (sample SAMEA2580030, study PRJEB22360) | human gut metagenome | biome: human gut; feature: human-associated habitat; material: faeces | place: Denmark | collected 2008/2010
GGCGGCCGGAATCTCTTAGGATTACGGCCGCCGTTCATATTTTCGAGCACCATTAGAAACAAAAACTACTTCTTGTTGAAAATCAAGTCAAGTCCTTGGCTACGATAGAACCAAAAGCGTGTGTTACTTGGTCAGTAGCCAGATAGACAAAAATGTTGGTGTCGATAAGCACCCTCATACTTTACAACAAGAATGTAGGGTCGTTCACAATCAGACTACCTTTCAGTCTCATAGCCGCCTCCCACGTCTTATTTACTCTCTTCGGAGGATTTTTCCTGTCCGCTTCCAAGATTTCTTCCACCTTACTTTTTTTCTTCGTCGGTTCCATTGCTTTTTCAGTATTTTCTTCCATAGTTACTTTCCTTCCATGGTTACTACTATGGCAAAGATACAAAAAATATAAAAACAGAGAACAGTTACCCTGTTTTTTCGTTCGTTTCAGTTCTGCGCCAAACGATTTTTCAATCTCCTGCAAGCGATTTTTCGTTCTCCTGAGAATGATTTTCCATTCTGTGGCAAACGATTTTCCGGTTGACGGAAGCCTTTTAAGCGGACAACGACAACATACAAACTTCCCTCCCCTACGTACAAGTATTTAAACGGAAAAAGGGTTCGCATCCTTCATACATACTGTAAACCAATCTGTTGCGGTGAAACCTCTTCGACAAGAGCCTTCACCGGAGGTTCACGGCACGCGATGTGTGCATATTCATAAATTCTGAAACACAAACAGTTAAGGTGAAGGAACTTTATACTGTGCAAAAAACATCAGACCGGGATGGGCAGGATACCCCGAAGGTCGTCCACGATAGCCACGTGGGGATAAGCTTCCAATTCCTCACGTGTGGTCATGCCATGCAATACACCGGAAAAATCCGTACCGGCGGCCTGTGCCGTTGCGGCATCCACCACGCTATCCCCTACATACAGCACCTCGGATTTCCCACCACCGGAAGCACGTCCGATGGCCAACAGCAACCCTTCGGGATCCGGTTTGGCCGCTTTCACATCCTCTCCGCCCACAATGAAATCCACAAGGCCGTCATGCCCTGTTTTTTCAAACAAGTCGAGGATGCGGTAACGGAATTTGGTGGACACGATACCTAACACGGCTCCTTGGCTTTTCAAAGCCTCCAAAACCTCTATCGTCTCCGGGAAAAAGAAGGTATTGGCAGTCATGTGGACATCGGCGGCCTTCACATATTCACGTTTGTAATCCGCCAACGTCCCGGCTTCGGTAATCCCCGTCAGGATGGAAAAAGACTCTTCCAACGTCTTCCCGATGGTGCGCTTGATTTCCGTATCCGTCACTCCGGTGTGCCCGTGGTTGCCGAGCACATGACGGAAACAAGTCACAATGCCCCGTGAAGAATCGACCAAGGTATAGTCGAAATCAAAAATATAAGTGGTATAGCGTTTCATATCTTACGAAAAACAGGATTAAAACAGATTCAGTTTTTTCTGCCGGGCTTCCTCTATCGAGACGGTCTCTACACGCCGCGTTCCGGCACTTTCACGCAAACGTTCCTGCTCTTCGCGCAACTCGCGGAAAGCCTCTCCCTCCGTGTCGGGATTCAGGAAACGGGCTGCCGTCAGCGCGTTCTGCGAAGCATCCTTCATCCAAATGACCGGCCCGTCGTACACAGGAGCTATCTTCAATGCCGTATGCAAACGGCTGGTCGTGGCCCCGCCGATCATGACCGGAATGGACAGCCCGGCCCGCTTCAATTCGCCCACCACATGCACCATTTCTTCCAGGCTCGGCGTAATCAGGCCGCTCAGGCCGATGATGTCGGGATGCAGTTCCTTGGCTTTCGCCACAATTTCTTCTGCCGGTGTCATGACCCCCAAATCCACTATCTCATAGTTGTTGCAGGCCATGACCACCGATACGATATTCTTCCCGATGTCATGCACATCTCCCTTCACCGTAGCCACCAAGACCAATCCCGCACGCGCTGCCCCCTCTTTTTTCTCGGCCTCGATACGGGGTTGCAGGATGCCCACGGCTTTCTTCATCGTACGGGCGGTCTTCACGACCTGCGGCAAGAACATCTTACCGGCTCCGAACAACTCGCCCACGGTGTTCATCCCCTTCATGAGCGGCCCTTCGATGATGTCTACGGCATGCGGATAAGACTGTGCAGCCTCCTCCAAATCTTCCTGCAAATAGGAATCTATACCTTTCACCAAAGCATGCTGCAAACGTTCCTCCACACTGCCGCCGCGCCAGGCATCTTTCGCGGATATCCCGCCGCCATCCGCCCCGGGCTGTCCGGCCTTGGCCGCTTCGGCCTCTGCTTTCAGCTTATCGGCCAACTCAATCAACCGTTCCGCAGCGTCAGGCCGACGGTTGAGCACCACGTCTTCTATGACCGTCAGGATGTCGGACGGAATATCGCCATACATCACCGACGTGGCGGGATTGACGATGCCCATGTCCATCCCCTCACGGCAGGCATGGTAGAGGAACACGGCGTGCATGGCCTCGCGGATATAGTTGTTGCCCCGGAAAGAGAAAGAAAGGTTGCTCACCCCGCCACTCACATGCGCCCCGGGGAGGTTACTGCGAATCCAGCCCGTAGCACGGATAAAGTCCACGGCATAGTTGTCATGTTCCTCCATTCCCGTGGCTATGGCCAGCACGTTCGGGTCGAATATGATATCATGGGGATTGAAACCGACCTCGTCCACCAACAAACGGTAAGCCCGTGCGCAGACTTCTATCTTGCGTTCATAAGTATCGGCCTGCCCCTTTTCATCAAAAGCCATCACGATGACGGCCGCCCCAAGGCGTTTCACCTCCCGGGCATGGGCCAAGAAGACTTCCTCCCCTTCTTTCAACGAGATGGAATTGACGATGCTCTTGCCCTGCACGCATTTCAGTCCGGCTGTAATCACGTCCCATTTGGAAGAATCTATCATGACGGGCACGCGGGAAATCTCCGGCTCGGAGGCCAACAGGTTCAGGAACGTCACCATCTCCTGCCGGGCATCGAGAAGCCCGTCGTCCATGTTGATGTCGATGACCAAGGCACCATCCTCCACTTGCTTGCGGGCGATTTCCAAAGCCTCTTCGTAGTTTTTCTCTTTGACCAACCTCAGGAATTTACGCGAACCGGCCACATTGCAACGTTCGCCCACATTGACGAACCGCACTTCAGGCGTCAGTTCAAACTGTTCCAAACCGCTCAGACACAATGTCTCTGCCTTTCCGGCCGGCACATGCGGACGTCCTTGCGTCGCCAAGGCCGGAAAACGGGCGATATACTCGTCCGTCGTACCGCAACAGCCTCCGATGATATTCACCCAACCTTCGTCCACAAAGAATTTCATTTCCTCTGCCATCTGGTCGGGGGTCTGGTCATATTCTCCCATACTATTGGGCAGTCCTGCGTTCGGATAGACAGATATATAATAAGGTGAACGGTGAGCCAAAATTTGTAGGAAGGGAATCAGGTCGTGTGCCCCGAAAGAACAGTTCAGCCCTAAGGAAAAAATATCGGCATGAGCCACAGAAGTCAGGAAGGCCTCCATCGTCTGGCCGGAAAGCGTACGTCCGCTCTTATCCGACACCGTAACCGACAACATGAGCGGCACTTTGCGTCCGGCGGTTTGCATGGACGCTTCCGCTGCATAAATAGCGGCCTTGGCATTCAGCGTGTCGAAAATAGTTTCGATGAGCAAGGCATCCACACCGCCTTCGAGCAAGGCTTCCATCTGTTCCCGATAGGCAGCCACCAGTTCGTCAAAAGTTAGGGCGCGGTATGCCGGATTGTTCACATCGGGACTCATCGAACAGGTTTTGTTGGTCGGTCCCACCGAACCGGCCACGAAACGCGGTTTTTCGGGATTGCGGGCCGTGAACTCATCCGCAAGCTCACGGGCTATCCGGCAAGCCGCCAGATTGATTTCACGACAATAGTCCTCCACGTGATAATCCGCCATCGACACCCGTTGCGAACTGAACGTATTCGTCTCGATAATGTCCGCCCCGGCCGCGAGATACTTGCGGTGGATATCCCGAATCACATCGGGACGAGTCAGCGACAACAGATCGTTGTTACCGGCCATCAATCCCGGCACATCCCTGAAACGTTCCCCTCGGAAATCAGCCTCCGTCAGGCCATACCGCTGAATCATGGTACCCATGGCACCATCCAATATCAATATCCTCTCCTTAACAATCTCTTCCAACCTCATGATTTCAAACTCTAATACCTTTTTACCTGCCGGTCTATCTCGCGCCGGTCTTCCTTTTCCTTCAACGTCTGCCGCTTGTCGTATTCTTTCTTACCCCGGCACAAATACACATCCACTTTGGCACGTCCGTTCTCGTCGATAAACAACAAGGTCGGCACCAATGTGAAGCCGGGACTTTTCATGTCCTGCTGCAACTTCCGGATTTCCTTGCGGTTGAGCAAAAGCTTCCGGTCGCGCCGTGCCGCATGGTTATTGTAAGAACCGTACGAATACTCGGCCACATACATGTTTTTCACCCACACCTCTCCGTTATGGATGAAACAAAAAGTATCCACCAGACTGGCCTTGCCCGCCCGTATGGATTTGATTTCCGTACCGGTCAGCACGATGCCGGCCGTATATTTGTCCAACAGCAAGAAATCAAACGAAGCCCGTTTGTTCTTGATGTTCACCGATTTGGTCTTATTTTTCTTTTCTGCCATCTTTTATCCTCTTTACTCTTTCACCACCTCGGCAAACAGCTCGAGGTGTTCATCCACATAACAAGCCAACGCAACCGTGACTTCTTCTTCCATTTCCACAAACTCGTCATCCAAGTCGTCAAACTGCGGATACGCCTCGAACAAAGCCATAAACTCTTCGTCCGAACAGTCCTTCGTCAGTTCTTCCTTGTATTTGTCATACAGTCTCTTTCCTTTATATACCAGTTTGGAGAAATCATGTGCCCCCATCAACCGCATGGCCTTCGCAAAAGGATTGTCGAAAATAAACGGCCCGTAGCCGTTGTGTATCAATTGGATAAATCCTCCGTCCATCACTTCCTCACGAAACAGGGCATAGGCAAGCAATGAAATTTGTTCCCCACTGAGCATCCCCATGTTCCCGGCATTCAACTCTCCGCCGATAACCTCCCGGTAACGGTCGATGAAGACCTGTAAAAACTCATCCATTCCTTGTGCAGCCGCCTCGCGCAATCGCGCATCGCTGATTGTTATTATTTTCTGTTCCATTCCTTTGCGTCTTGAATTTGCAAAGATAGTGAAAGGTGAGAGCAGTTGCAAGCCAAAAGCTTGCTTTTGAGCGAAAAACTGCCGAGCCGCCTCCTATCTTCGTGAAACAAAGATAGTGAAAGGCGAGCGCAGAGACAAACGAAAACGCAGTTTTCTGATTTGGCAATGCCGAGTCGCATCCTATTTTCGCGATAGCAAAGACAATCCAAGGTGGGAACATGCCACCCTATCTTCAGTTAAAAACAGCATAAAAAGAGAAAATCCTAAAAATATTCCGCCTTTTATTTGTACGTTCCGCAATGTTGTCCTATATTTACAGTGTACTATTATACTAATACACTAATTAATTTATAAAACATTGCCTTATGATGACCATTGAACACCTTTCATTCGGATATTCCAAACGGAAAAACCGCGTATTAAACGATTGCTCCCTCCGTATCGACGAGGGCAAGATTTACGGGCTTTTAGGGAAAAACGGAGTCGGAAAGTCCACCTTGCTCTACCTGATGACCGGCCTCCTCACACCAACAGAAGGACATGCCTGCCTGAACGGCACGGATGTGCGTTTGCGCCGTCCGGACACATTGAGCGACTTCTTCCTCATCCCCGAAGAATTCGACCTTCCGGACTACAACCTGAAAAAGTACGTCCGCCTCAACGCTCCTTTCTATCCGCATTTCGACCATGACAACTTGCTCCGTAATCTGGAAATGTTCGAACTGCCGGAGGACATCAAACTCGGCGAACTTTCGATGGGACAAAAGAAAAAGGCACTCATCTGCTTTGCCTTGGCCACCCGTACCTCGTGGCTCATCATGGACGAACCGACCAACGGACTGGACATCCCCGGCAAAAGCCAATTCCGCAAACTCCTCATCCGCGAAATGAATGAATCGTGCGGTATCGTGATTTCCACCCATCAAGTGCAAGATGTGGAACAACTTCTCGACCACGTGGTCATCTTGGATGACGCCCGCGTACTGCTCGATGCGTCGGTAACTGAAATCTGCCATAAATTATATTTCACGCAGACCGACAATGAATCGGAAACCTCAGAGGCTTATTATGCCCTCCCCTCCTACAACGGGCACAGCGTCATGCTCCCGAATCCGGAAAACAAGGATTCGGAAATCAACTTGGAGTTACTTTTCAACGGCACTCTGGCACACCCGGAAACCATCTGCCCCTTGTTTAATGCTGAAAAATAAAAGGATATGGATTCACAGTTTTTCAACCGGAAACGTTTTATCGCCTTGTGCCGCTGGGACTGGACGGAAAGACAGAAAGCATTGGGATTGCAGGCCGTAGTGATTTACGCCGTCCTCACCGTGTTTTCCGGCTTCTACACGATACGCGGCGCGCTCCGCGCCAATGCCCTCAGCCATTACGTCAGTCCCCAACGTGCGGAAGAATGGAAAGTCATATCGGCCGACCTCGCCCAAGGCGTGGACGGAAGCTGGACTTCCGTGAGTGCCCTGTTTTTCCCGATTCTTGCCTTCTACCTTGTCGGCACTGCACGCCGGACACAAAGGGCATTGCAGGCCACGTCCCAAGCTGCCCGTACACTTACCTTCCCCGTGTCGGCCTTCGAGCAATTTCTGCTCCGTTGGCTCTATGCCGTCCCACTCGCCTTGTTGACCTACTGCGCGGTATTCGTTGCCGCCGACTTCACACGTGTGGGGCTTTGCAGCCTCATCGTCCCGCAAGTGGACTATGCCCACCTACTGCCATACGCTGACTATTGGAACGGCAGAGTGCACCCATACTGGTTACTTACCCTGCTCAACCTGATGCTTTGGGCGCAGTCCGTTTTCATCTGCACCTCCGAAACGAAACGGGCAAGCGTGCGCACAGTCGTCCTCCTGCTCGTCATCCTCGTGCCTTTCGCCCTCGCACATTCGCGCTACGCCCTGGGAGAAGCCTTCAACCTTTGGCTCATCCGCCCCGTTATTGTGAATGCCTTCTTCCTGCTGTGCACCGTCCTCAACTGGTACATGGCCTACCGCCATATCCTCAAAACCGACCTCACTTATGTCAAATCCGCCAAACATTAAGCTTATGAACCGTTCTTGTTTCGACCGCAAACGCTTCGCGGTCTTGCTCCACGAAGACTGGGCAGCCCGGCGTACACGTTGCCTCGTCACTCTCGCCGCAGGCTACTTGTTACTCTCTGCCATTCTCACGGTGTCTTGCCTCAAAGCATATTCGGAAAACGCCACCTTGCTACAGACCGTCCCAACGGATATACTGGAAGACAAGTTCGCCCACCTCACAGACACGGCCACCAACCAAAATGCTGCGTTCGTCACCGTTACGGCATTCTTTTTCCTATTCCTTATATTCACTCCGTGGCTATGGAACGCGCCCATATACAACAAGGGAAGCACATCAGGTACTTGCTGCTCCCAGCCTCCACGTTCGAGAAGTTCGCCCGATGGTGGCTCTATACCGTTCCTCTTTCGATTTTGGCAGGCGTTCTTATTATTTTGGCGGCAGACATCACCCGTGTCATCATTTGCAACATGGCCTTCCTGGATTACAGCTTCGCCCGTCCCCTCCTCTTTACTTCCGGACTTCATACGGCCTCCTCCGGCTTTGTGCTCAGGATGCTCCTCACGACCAGTCTGTTGGGCCAAGCCATTTCCACCAGAAGCGAAACGGGACGGACACCCCTGCACCGCGCACTCGGCAAATGCCCAATCCTGTTGTTGCCCCTCCTTTTGACGATCGGAGTCTCGCTCATTGCCGAAGGCGACCCTTACACTTACCCCCAACAGCCCGGAGCAGCGACTGCCGAAGTGGTATGGCATGCCTTTTGGCTTGCCGTGACCTCCCTCTTTTGGCTATCGGCCTACCGCAGAATGAAAAAGAACGACCTCAAATACCAATATGCCCTCAATCCGAAAAGCGTATGAATTTCAAGGAAAACAAACCCATTTATTTGCAAATCGCCGACCGTATCTGCGATGAGATACTACAAGGACGGTACGCTGAAAACGACCGTATCCCTTCCGTGCGCGATTACGCCGCCACGGTGGAGGTGAACGCCAATACGGCCATGCGCTCTTACGACTTCCTGCAATCCCGCTCTGTCATCCGCATGCAACGTGGCATAGGTTATTTCGTGGAACCGGGCGCATCGGAACGCATCCGTTCGTTTCGAAGGGTAAGTTTCATGAATGAAGAACTCTACGACTTTTTCCGGCAAGCCCGTTCCATCGGCATCACGGCGGAAGAACTCGAAACCCTTTACCGGCAGTATTTGTCAGACACCTCAGACACTATGTCCAACCTTTAAAAACCCTTATCATGAACAAGAATACATTGAACGCCCAACGCCTCCTCCAATATTTCCGCAAAGATTGGAGCGAAAACGCCGCACAACTCTATTATTATTTCATCATCCCCTACGGTATCATGACCCTGCTCTTCATCTGGATGGATTTCACCAAAACGCACTCTGTGGTCGTGGCATTGGAACAAGTGCGGCAAGGCATGGAAACCGACAACAACAGCTACCAACTGATTATGGAGAACGCCTTGTCCGGGAAAGATGACTGTTGGTTTTCCATTGTCTTCACGGCCGTGCTGTGTTTCGATTTCTTCATGGCCTTTGCGGGCAGCACTTTTTTCAAGACATCAAAATACCGGAAGGATTACATCACCGACCTGACATTCCCGGTTTCAAATGCCGAGAAGTTTATTGTGAGATGGTTCAGAATCTCCATCATATCCTTCCCTATCTTTTGTTTAGCCACCGTATTGGCCGACTTCACCCGTATCGGTTTCATCCATTTCCTCTATCCTGAAGTCTCACTGTCGTTCCCCGTCCCATGGTTAAGTAGCGAATGTGACGTGTACCTGCCCTTAGCCATCCTCCAAGCCTACTGCCTGCAAGCCTTGTTCATTTTAGGCGGTACCTATTGGCAGAAGAAACCTTTCCAAAAAACGCTGAGCCTCGTGTTGCTCACGTCCTTGATATACTATTTCACCTACTTCTGCACCGTATTTTATTTCATCGAACGAAATTATGCCTACCACGATGCCCGAATGCGATGGGTTATCGGTTGGGTATTCGGTATTCCCATCTTCCTCATCTTGTTTGGCTACCTACTGACCTACCTCCGCATGCGCCGTGCCACACTCCTCCCGTCATGGAAAGACAAGACCACGTTAGTGGTCTTTGCAGCCTTGCTCATCGGACTGGGACTTTGCGTCTGGATGCCGAACTTCATCGTGGACCATTTCGCTTACGGATAAAACCGGAAAGTCCTCATAAAGACATCGTTCTACCAAACGACGTCTAAAAGGAATAACACGTGTATATTTAACACCTTTTTCGCCCGTTTTCTTGCTTGTACAATATTTTATTCATAGTTTTGCCGCTGAAAATGACAGAAAAACATTACACTTAAAAGAACAACAGTCACATGAAAAAACAAACCATCATTGCCGCTCTGTTATTAGCTACAACCATGAGCCACGGAAAGACAACACCGAATCGAACCGAAACACCGGCTAATTTTGAGGGATATCTTTTTGCCTATTTCGAAGGAAGAGGAGATGCCAAGCAACAGGAACACTTGCGTTTCGCCCTCAGCGACGACGGAGTGAACTGGCGCGCGCTTAACGAAAACCGCCCCGTCATCGCTTCCGACACCATCAGCGAAAGTGGCGGTATCCGCGACCCGCACATCCTGCGCGGTGAAGACGGACGCTTTTACATCGTAGCCACGGACATGAATACCGCCAAAAACGGTTGGAACGAAAACCCGGGCATCGTACTCCTGAGTTCGGACGATCTGCTGCATTGGAAACACGCCAAAATCAATCTGTCCAAAGATTATCCGAAACATTTCGGTGATGCTTATTGGGTATGGGCTCCTCAGACCATTTACGACCGCAAGGCCAAAAAATATATGATTTATTTTACCTTGCAACGCAACGACCGCAAAAGCCTCATCACTTATTACGCATACGCCAACAAGGACTTCACGGGCTTTGAAAGCGAGCCGAAACAGCTTTTCTCTGCCAAATACGGCAGCATAGACAACGACATCATCGAAAAAGACGGTACCTACCACCTTTTCTATAAAGGCAATACCAAAGACGAGAACGGCAAGGAAATCAAGAACGGCATCCAACAAGCCACCTCGAAAAGCCTGAAAGGAAAGTGGAAAGAGGACTTCAAGTATCTGGACGCTTACGCCGGAAAGACGCCCGTGGAGGGGTCGAGCATCTTCAAACTGAACGGAAAAGACGAATACGTATTGATGTACGACATGTACACCAGCGGACGATATGAATACCAGACCAGTACGGACCTTTACCATTTCTCCGAACCCAAAGCGTTCACCAAAGACTTTTTCCCGCGCCACGGTTCCGTCATTTCACTGACCCGTGACGAATTGCAACGTTTGCAAGAAAAGTGGGGCTACGTCGTGCGGTACGAATTTGAAAGCCAAGGCAATCCCATTGTCCGCCACATCCATACAGCCGACCCCGCCGCACTCGTCAAAGGAGACACACTGTGGCTTTTTGCCGGACGTGACCAAAACGGTAACCAAAGCGGTTACGTGATGAAAGACTGGCTCGTGTTCTCCACTACCGACATGAAGCATTGGACACAATACCCGGTCCCCTTGAAAGTAGAAGATTTCAAATGGGCTGCCAGTAAACAGGCGTACGCCGGACATGTGGCTGAACGCAACGGCAAATACTATTGGTATGTCAGTACCAACTGGTGTGGTATCGGCGTGGCCGTATCCGACAAAATCACCGGCCCTTACAAAGATGCTTTAGGCAAGCCGTTGCTCACCAACAAGGACTGTTTCGATTCCCACCACAGTTGGGCCTGCATCGACCCCGCCGTATTCATCGACGACGACGGCCAGGCTTACCTCACGTGGGGTAACCGCGAATGCTACATCGTGAAACTGAAAGACAACATGATAGAAACAGAAGGAGAGGTGAAACGCATCCATATCGACGAGAGCCATCCTTTCACTGAGGCACCGTGGATTCACAAACACGATGGCAAATATTACCTCACATACGCCAGCGAATGGCCGGAAAAAATAGCCTACGCCGTAGCCGACCACATTGAAGGCCCGTATGAAACGAAAGGCATAATTTCAGAAATAGCCGGAAACAGCAACACGACCCATCCGGCCATCGTGAACTTCAAAGGACAATGGATATTCATCA
>OGQX01003211.1_pt1 | contig 11418 bp, 7 predicted proteins | sample 1553291 | NCBI WGS metagenome assembly OGQX01 (sample SAMEA2580030, study PRJEB22360) | human gut metagenome | biome: human gut; feature: human-associated habitat; material: faeces | place: Denmark | collected 2008/2010
ACTCCTCCCACCCCGGGCGAGTGTCTCCACACGCGCTCTCCCCTCCGCAACGCCATGGAAGCCCCTCTGCGTGAGACGCTGGCGGCTACTATCGCCGACCTTGGCCGCGTGCGCCGCGACAGCCTGGTGGAGGATCCCTTCTGCGGCAGCGGCACGTTGCTGATCGAAGCCGCGCAGAAGGCCATGAACATCGCCCCGGGTCTGAAGCGCCGCTTTGCCGCCGAGCGTTACAGCTTTGTGCCCGCTGCCCTGTGGGCAGAGCAGCGCCAGAAGGCGCTGGCAGAGTCCAAACTGGACGTGGGCTTTGAAGCTTTCGGCTACGATATCGACCCCGCCGCCGTGGCACAGGCCAACGTCAACGCCAAGCTGGCGGGCGTGGAGAACCGTTGCCACTTTGAGGTGGCGGATGTTGCCACCTTTGCCGCAAAGCCGGAAGCCATCGTTCTGACGAACCCTCCCTATGGTGAGCGTCTGGGCACCATTGAGGGCGCTGCCAAGCTGGCGCACACGCTGGGACAGCAGATGGAAGCCAGCCCCTGCGCCGGTCTGTACGCTATTACCGCCGATATGGACTTTGAAGTGCACTACGGCAAGCGCGCCAACAAGCGCCGCAAGATGTACAACGGCATGATCCCTTGCCAGCTGTATATGTACTATAACGCCCCCAAGACCGAAAAGATGGCAAAGCCCATGCCCAAATCCGGCTTTGACGGCAAGCGCACCCATTTTGAAAAGAAGTAAGGTCATTTGACTGCCCGCCCGGCAGACATTGCACTGAAAAAGTGTGTCTTTTTCCGGGAAAATCCGGCACAAACACCCGCAGATCATCTTTTGCTGAAAAGAGACGGTCTGCGGGTATTTTTAATAGAAAAATAGATTTCACAAAATTCGGCATAATGACAAATTACAGCAGTTTTTGCATCCGGTAGTTGCGTTGCCGAACAAAAAGGATTATACTAACCTTATTGACCGCAGGATACAAAAACTGTACAGAAAGGATGGCTGGCTCTTATGAAGGGACGGATGCGGCCCTACCTGCCGGAACTGACGATCCGGGATTACAACACCTATATGCGTTATCTCCGCGGGGTGCGGCGGCAGATGTACAAGTCTTACGGCTTCTATGCCTGCCATCTGCTGCGCACCAACGGGGTGCTGTTTGCCATCCTGTCCGACAGTCTGGCGGGGCGTATGCCCACCTGCAAACGGCAGCGAGTGCCCGGTACGCCGTTCCAGCGCAGCATGATGTGCCAGACGCTGGGCATCCGGCAGGCGGCGCAGACGGAGATCCTGATGGGCTGGCATAATTTGCAGGACCGCAAGTACAGCGAGCTGCGCCCGGCGAAGCGTCTGCGCCGCGCAGTGGACAAGTTGCTGCTGCGCCGCGCCTACGACAAAGCCCGGCAGGAGAACCCGGCACTGGAGCGGCTGTTTGCGCAGGAGCGGGAGCAGGCGGTGGTGCAGATGAACCTGAGCGCCAAAAACTACGCCCTTGCGGCTGAGCCCATGAGCAATGTCTACGGCGCTTTGTACTCCACGCTGGCTACGGATGACCCCAACCAGCGCAAGAGCATGCGCTACATCGGCAGCAGCATTGGGCGCATCTTTTACCTGATGGACAAGGCCGAGCGCTTTGAAGCCGACCGCCGCAACGGCCAGTACAACGTGTTCGTGGTCAACGAGCTCAACGGGCAGGCTGCTGCCATAGAGAACGCCCGGCGGCAGGCACTGGCTGCGGTCAACGACCTGATGCGGGCGTACAAGATGCTGGATCTCAAGCTGAATGACACCCTGCTGAATAATATCATGATCTTAGGTCTGCAACACGCGGTCTACCCGCTGGAGCAGGATGTAGATACCGAAAAGTGGGAGATCCCATGAAGAAGCGAAAAAGCAAAAGCTGGTCCATGGCCTACTGCGGCATGGCAGCGGCACTGTGCGTGGCACTGATGCTGCTGGGCACCATCATCCCCATTGCCATGTTCATCGCACCGGCGGTGGCTAGCTTTCTCATTGCAACGGTGTGCATGGAGTGCGGTATCACCATGGCGTGGACGGCGTACGCAGCCGTCAGCCTGCTGGGGCTGCTCTTTGTGCCGGATAAGGAGATCGCTCTGATCTTCACCGTGCTGCTGGGCTATTACCCGCTTGTCAAACCCAAATTTGACCGCATCCGTCCCCGGGCGTTGCAGCTGGTGTGCAAGCTGCTGCTGTGCAACGCGGCGGTGCTGGCGATGTATGGTCTGCTGCTGGTGATAGTACCGGCGGGCAGCGTTTCGCAGGAGCTGCACACCACCGCGCTGGCAATGTCCCTGCTCACGCTGGCTATGGGCAACGTGGCCTTTGCTCTGTACGACCGCGCACTGTGCAATATGCTGCTGCTGTATAAGCTGAAGTGGCAGCCCAAGCTGCATAAAATGCTGGGGATGCATTAAGCAAAAAACATTGAAAGAAGGAATGTGTACCACAAGCTGACGCAAAGCGCCGGGCCACACGGGTGACAGCCGTGAGGGTGACGAGGAGAGGAATCATCGAAAGATTCGGCGGATGTTTCTCCGGCTGAGGGCTATACCAGCCGCAGAACAGGGCAAAAACCGGCAGCAATACCGAAACAGAACCCTGCAAAGAAAGCCATACAAGAACATAGACTTTGATAGAGGAAACTGACTGTGCAGCAGCGCATTTCGGCGCGCCGCAGTCGGTCTGGAGGTATTTTGTATGTGTGGTATTGTAGGTTATGTTGGCATGCGCAGCGCCCAGCAGGTGCTGCTGGACGGCTTGGAAAAGCTGGAGTACCGCGGGTACGATTCTGCCGGTGTGGCGCTCACCCAGCGGGACGGTATCCGTGTGGTCAAAAGCAAGGGGCGGCTCGCCACCCTGCGCAGCAAGCTGGAAGAACTGTCGCTGCCCCAGAGCAGCTGCGGCATCGGTCATACCCGCTGGGCGACCCATGGCGAGCCCAGCGACGTGAACAGCCATCCGCACTCTACGCCCCGGGTCAGCATCGTGCATAACGGCATCATTGAAAACTACGGCGCTTTAAAGGAGCGCCTGATTGCTAAAGGCTACACCTTTGCCAGCGAGACCGACACCGAGGTGCTGGTAAAGCTCATCGACAGCTGCTATCAGGGCGAGCCCTTACAGGCTTTGCAGGCAGCGCTTGCCAAGGTGCGGGGCAGCTACGCGCTGGCGGTGCTGTTCAAGGACTACCCGGACACTATCTTTGCGGTCAAGCGGGAAAGCCCGCTCATCGTGGGCTGGGGTGAGGGCGAAAACTTTGTGGCTTCGGATATCCCGGCGCTGCTCAAGTATACCCGCCGGTACAGCGTGCTGGAAGAAGGGGACATGGCCGTGTGCACGGCGCAGGGTATCCGCTTCTATAACGAGTTCGGCGAGGCGGTGGAGCGCGAAAAACTGACCGCAGACTGGGATATGGAGGCCGCCGAAAAGGGCGGCTATCCCCACTTTATGCTCAAGGAGATCAACGAGGAGCCCGCCGCCATCACGGCGACGGTCAGCCCCCGGGTGGAGAACGGTCTGCCGGAGCTGCGCATCCCGGAACTGACGGACGAAAAGCTGCGCAGCATTGGCACGGTACATCTGGTGGGCTGCGGCACGGCCATGCACGCCGGTATGGTGGGCAAGACCGCCATCGAGACGTTGGCGCGGGTGCCCGCAGAGGTGGACATCGCCAGCGAGTTCCGCTACCGCGACCCCATCCTGAAGCCGGAAGATCTGGTCATCATCATCAGCCAGTCCGGCGAGACCAGCGATACGCTGGCCGCCCTCAAGCTGGCCAAGAGCCGGGGCGTGCCGGTGCTGGCTATCGTGAACGTGGTGGGCAGCAGCATTGCCCGGGCAGCGGATTACGTCATGTACACCTACGCAGGGCCGGAGATCGCGGTGGCATCCACCAAGGCCTATATGGTGCAGCTGTGCGTGCTGTACCTGTTTGCCCTGCGTCTGGCCTACGCGCGGGGGCAGCTGACCGAGGAAAAGACAAAGTACTACACCGCCCAGCTGCTGCATGCGCCAGAGGTCATCAAGCCCCGCCTTGCAGACTGCGAGCAGATCAAGTACCTTGCCAGCCGCTATGTGAACACCCAGAGCTGCTTTTTCATCGGGCGTGGGTTCGACTACGCCCTCTCGCTGGAGGGCAGCCTGAAGCTGAAGGAGATCAGCTATGTGCACTCGGATGCCTATGCGGCAGGCGAGCTGAAGCACGGCACCATCAGTCTTGTCACGGACGGCGTGCCGGTCATCGCGCTGGCTACCCAGAAGAACGTCTATGAAAAGACCATCTCCAACGCCAAGGAGACCCGCAGCCGCGGTGCGCGGGTGCTGTTGTTCACCACCAAGGATGCGGAAGTGCCGGAGGGCGTTGCCACCGAGGTCATCCGCTTGGACGAGTACGACGACATCCTGATGCCGTTGCAGCTCATCGTGCCGCTGCAATTGTTCGCCTACTATATGGCGGTGCTGCGCGGCTGCGACGTGGATAAGCCCCGCAATCTGGCCAAGAGCGTAACGGTGGAGTGACCGGAAAGGGAAAAGAGCGCTTTATCTGTGGTTCCGAGACGCCCGTAGGCGTTTCGGAACCACTTTTTCACAAGTAAAACACAAAACCGCCCGCTGCACAGAAGCTTGTGCAGCGGGCGGTTTGTTTTATGCAGAATAGCGGGGAAATTACCAGAACCAGTAGCGCTTTTTGAATGCGATGTAGGCAATGGCAATGATAACGATCACCACGCCGCCGGCGATGAAGAAGGTCCAGTCGATATTGCTGAACCGCAGGTTGTGATTGGTCAGCAGGTAGCGACCGGCCGTGTCAGCGGTGATCACGCCGTCCTTGTAGCTGTTCAGGTACTGCCACTTGTTGCTGATGGTGTTGTACAGGTACAGGTGGGAGTAAGTGCTCACGTCCAGCTCCAGCTGCACCGCACAGGGAAGGGTGCGGCCGTTGTCCAGCTCAAACTCCAGCCCCTCTTCGCTCTCGGTGAAGGTAATAGCGGTGTCGATCTCGCTGGTGGTGCTCTTTATGTTTTTGCCGGAAATGTTCAGGGTGTAGCCGTCGCCCACCACGCACAGGGTCTTACCGGTGGTGCGCAGGGCGTTCAGGATATCACCGGTCACAATGGGCACCTCGGCCTGGGCGAACACTACCTGATCCTCCGTGCTGTCCTGAATGGTCTGCACCACGGGGTCCAGCGGGATGGGAGTGCTATCGTCCGGGGTGTTCGTGCTGTCATTGCTGCTGTTGCTGCCGGAGGAAGCCTCTGCCGAGCGGTTCACGATGACCGTGACCATGGCAGTGGCCTTGCCGTTGGAGATGGTAATGGAGGTAGAACCGGTGCCTACCGCCGTGACCACGCCCGTGGGGCTGACCGTGGCAATGCTGCTGTTGCCGGACTTGAAGGTGAAGGACTGGGACGCACTCGCGGGGGTAGCCTTGGCCGTGATGGTACGGGTGGCACCGGGCTTGAGCACGATATAGTTGGTGTTGGGAGTGATTACCTGTCCGCTGTTGCTGGATGGAGTGCCGCTTGTGCCGGTAGAGGAATCCGTGGGCAGGGCAAGCACCGTAACGGTGGTGGTGGCTACCACAGAGCCACAGGTGGCGGTAATGGTGGCTTTGCCAGGGGCTACGCCGGTCACGCGGCCAAAGCTGTTCACCGTGGCGATCTTCTCGTTAGAGGAGGTCAGCGTAACGGTGGCGTAGTTGGAGGCAGAGCTGGGGCGCACCTGCAGCGAAGCCGACACCGAGTTGCCCACATAGATGGTATTGGAGGAAAGGGAAAGATCCATCTCGGTCACGATCATGGTGGAATCCATGGAAACCACGATGGTGTAGGCGCAGATCTGGTTGCCTGTGGCTCGGGGGGCGGAGTGGGGGTTGCCGGCGGCTGCCGTAACGGTGGCGGTGCCAACGCCCACAGCCTGTACCACGCCGCTGCTGCTTACGGTCAGCACGCTGCTGTCATCGGTCAAAAAGACCACAGAGTCGGTGCTGTAACTGGGCTTGACCACGGGGGACAGCTGTTGGGAAGCGCCCAGCAGCATATTGGCAGAGTAGCTGCCGGTGGCAATGCTCTCGGCGGGCACATCCTTGAGCCATGGCAGCGAAACGCCGTTCTGCTCTTCAACAGGCAGGCTGGCGGCGGCAGCGCTCAGCGCGATGCCGCATAGCAGCACACCCAGCATCAGCACACAGGCGGCCAGTTTCTTTGCGGTTTGAATCATGTTGTTTGTACCTCTTTGGGGTGGGTGTAAAAGGGGGACATCCTGCCGTGCTGTGCAGTCCGTTTTAGCGGAACAGCACGCCCAGAGCCTCCATGGCATACTCAAAATAGGTGACCTGATCGTATTCCACGCGGGCGGTCACGCTCATACCGTTGGAAAGATCCACCTTGTCGCCGCTGCGGCTCACCACATAGGTGGCGTCGGGCTTGATGGTCATCTTGTAGTAGGAGGCGTTGCTGCTGGCGGTCACATCGCTGTCAATGGAGGTAACGGTGCCGGTCAGCGTGCCGTAGGAGTACTCCGACAGGCCGGTGATGGCGATCTTGCAGGGGTCGCCGACGTGCAGCAGGGGACGGTCGTTTACCGTCACCATGGCCATGATCTCCAGATCATCGTTCTCACTGGCAACAGTAGCCAGTGCGGAACCGGCGCTCAGCACCATGCCTTCCTTATAGGGGGTGTCCATGTGGATCACGCCGGAGGTGGGCGCGTAGATGAAGTAATCGTTGGCGCCGGTGTTCAAGGAATCCAGCTGCGCCTGCAGGTTATCCACGTTGACCTGTGCACTGGTAATGCTCTGGGAGATGGACTGCATGGTAGAGTAGTACAAAGACTCCAGCTCGCTCTGGTTCTGCTCCATCAAAGCCTTGATCTGGGTGTCGGAGTAACCGGCAGCCTGATAGGTGGTGGCGTCAAAGGTCTTTTGCGCTACCTGACTTTTGTAGGTCTGGTACTGGTAGTAGTAGGGCTGATCCTCGGCGTTGGCTTCGTCAAAATAGTTGGTGTCGTCCTGAATGCACTTGAGCAGCTTGTTGTACTGGTCCAGTTGCTTCTGGTAGATATCCAGCTGGCTTTGCAGGTTGTCCTTCTGCATATCCAGATCGGTGCTCTTCAGCCGGGCGATCAGGTCGCCCTCATTCACATAGCTGCCCTCCGAGACATACAGCTCGGTGATGGAGCCGGAGTAGCTGGACATGATGTAGGTCTTGTTGGCGGCCTGCACCACACCGCTGTTCTGGCTGACATAGATGCGGTTGGTCTGGGTGCTCCAGATCACCAGAAAGATCATGAACAGGCCGGTCAGAATGACAAAGGCGTACCCGTAAGGGGGCAGCTTTTTGTCCATCATGATCCTGCGGTCCTGCAGATCCGAAAGGTTCTGAATGGTTGTTGTCATAATTATTTGGTCTCCATAAATACATCGACCACGGCATCGTCATCGTCCTGATTGACATAGATGGTGTAGCTGCTGCCGGTCATCTTGATGTCGTTCTCAAAAGCATGGATCTGCAGCTTAGAGGAGGCCAGCTGGCTTTGGCTCAGCGGGCCGGTGTAGTGGGCATACAGGCAGTTCTTTACCCGCAGCACAGCGTCCATGTGGTAGCCGGGCTCCATGTTGGGGATCATCTGGGTGGCCTGCTGCATCATGTACATCTCCGGCAGCTGATCCGGGCCGGTACCGGGCTTGATCGCCTGCACCAGCGGGCCGATGGGCTGCACGCCGTTGCTCTTCATAAAATTCTGCATCTGGGTCAGGATGACCGGTAGGTTAGCCAGCTCCTCCGGGTGCAGAGTGCGGGAGAGGACATTGGTCAGCTTGAGGGTCTTGTTTTCAGCAACTTTGATTTCATTCATGATAAATTACCCCTAATCCTGTTATTTTTAATGTAAGCCGAAACAAAAAGGTGCCCGGAAGCGTCTGCCTCCGGGCACACCATAACGAGGCATTCTTTGGTTTCCCCAGCGGGAAAAAGCTTATGCAGCATCCGGGCAAAGGCTGCGGATGCGGTGCGGTCAGTAGGTGATGGACTCGCCGTCGTCGTCCTCTTCCACCACAGCGGAAGGCATTTGCGGAGCGGGCTCGGGCTTGTGCTTGCGGAAGATGCCCTGCTGCATGTTCCACAGCTCGGCATAGCGACCATCCTTTGCCATCAGTTCCTCATGGTTGCCGCGCTCCACGATCTTACCGTGATCCATCACAAGGATCAGGTCACAGTCACGGATGGTGGAAAGGCGGTGTGCCACGATCAGCATGGAGCGGTCCGCCAGCTGCTCGTAGATCATGTTGAAGATCAGCGTCTCGGTGGCAAAGTCCAGATTACTGGTGGACTCGTCCAGAATGTAGAGGTTGGAGTCCTTCAGGAAGGCACGCGCCAGTGCGATACGCTGCTTCTCACCGCCGGACAGGCCGTTGCCGGCTTCCTCCAGATAGGTGTTGTACTGCAGCGGCAGGTGACGGATAAACTCGTGGGCGTCGGCCTTTTTGGCGGCTTCCTTCACCTCGTCCAGCGTGGCGTCCATGCGGGAGATGCGGATGTTGTCGTAGATGGTCTTGCTGAACAGCTCGATGTTCTGGGGCACATAAGCAATGGCACGGCGCACCGAACTGTTGGTGTACTCGGCCAGATTCACGCCGTTCACATCGATCTCGCCGTCCTCGGGGTCGTAGTATTTCAGCAGCAGCTTGGTAATGGTGGATTTGCCGCTGCCGCTGCCGCCCACCAGCGCCACCTTTTTACCGGCGGGGATGGTAAAGCTGACATGATCCAGTGCGGGGGCGCGGTTGCCGTAGCGGAAGGTAACATCCTTGAACTCAATGTCACCCTCCACCTTGCTCATCTCGCTCTGCTCCACGCCGTCTGCGGTCTCGTACTCGGCGGGGTAGTCCATGATCTCGGTCAGACGCTTCATGGAGATGCTGGCTTCCTGAATCTCCATCTGCAAGCCGATCAGGTTGCTCAACGGGGAGGTGAAGTAGCCGGACAGGGTGCTGAACGCCATAAAGCCGCCCAGCGTCATCTCACCGTTCAGCACCTGCGTGATGCCCACATAGGTGGTCAGCATACTGAAGCCGGTGGAGATGAAGGAGGAGATCAGACCCTGCGTGGTGCTGATGCGGCTGGAACGCAGGCTGATCTTCAAGCTCTTCATGTACTCGCGTTCCAGATTATCCAGCTCGGTCTGCTCGTTAGCGTTGCACTTGACGGTCTCGATGCCGCGCAGGCTCTCGATCATCTGGCTGTTCAGCGCAGCAGACTGTGCCATGCTCTCTTCGTTGATCTTTTTATAGGGCTGCTTGTACACCAGCACCAGCAGGATGCTGACCAGCGCCATGAACAGCGAGATGGAGAACAGCATGGCGTTCATGCGGAACAGGATGATGCCGGTGATGACAGCCATGGAAATATCCATCACAAGGCTCAGCGCAATGCTGGTAAAGATGGATTTGATGGTGTTTGCGTCCGAGTAACGGGTGGTGATATCACCGGTCTTGCGGGTGGCAAAGAACTTCATGGGCAGGTTGAAGATGTGCCCGAAGTACCCCAGCATCAGCGGGATATCGATCTTGATGGACAGATGGATCAGCACCCATTGGCGTACAAAGCCAATCAAGGTACTGGTAATGCTGACCACGCTGAACACCAAGATCAAGGTGACTAACAGGTTGTTCAGCCCGTAGGGCAGCACCTCGTCCATCAGGATCTTATTGAACATGGAGGACGCGATGCCCAGTATGGTGGTGATCACCGAGCTGAGGATGGCGTAGAAGAACAGTTTCTTCTGGGGCAGCAGCAGGTTGATATACCGCTTCATCATGCCGCCCTTTTCGATCTTGCCGCCCTTGAACTCCGAGGTGGGGTTCATCAGCAGCAGCACGCCGGTGAAGTTCTTGTAGAACTCGTCCAGACTGATCTTTTTCAGCTCCGTGCCGGGGTCGCCGATGATGACGTAATCCTTGCACTTATGCTTTTTGCCTTTTTCCTCGTTTTCCTTGCGGGCTTCGGCGTCCTGCAGCATGTGCTTGCGGCGCGCGCCCTCGTCCTTGATGGTGGTCTTTTTGAACACCACAACAAAGTGCGCCAAGCCTTGATCGGTAATGACCTGCGCAATACAGGGAAGTGAGAAATCACTCAGAAAGTTTTCGCGGTCCACGCGGACTGCGGCGGTGGTAAAACCAAGTTCATTGGCGGCTTTTTGCAGGCCGACAAGGTTGGTGCCTTTCAGGTCGGTGCCCATCATATCCCGCAGGCGGGTGATGGTAACTTCCTTTTTGTAGTGCAGGCACACCATGGCCAGACAGGCAGCCGCACAGTCGGTGGTATCGTGCTGCCGGACGTAGGTATAACGCATAGATGTTTCCTTTTACTCTCAAGATTTATTCAAACGACACCAAGCTGCCCTGCCGCCCCGTGTTTGCCGCACAAAGCTACCGGCCGGCCTGCTGATTTGACCAACGAAAAAACTGCGCTCCTGCACGGCAGTCTTCTGACCGGGGAGCGCCTGTCTGTGGGCAGAAAAGACTGTGCAGCCTGCACAGTACCTTTTCCACGCCTATAAACTTATAAAAGTATACCACAACCACTAGGGTTCTTCAAGGCGATATTTTTTAAGAACCGTAAAGAAAGGGCGAAAAAGATGCAGATAAACAAAAAAGCGATGGAAGAATATCCATCGCTTGCTGGCGCCTCTTGCCTGACTCGAACAGGCGACACCCTGATTAACAGTCAGGTGCTCTAACCGACTGAGCTAAAGAGGCATATCAGTGACTGCGAAAAATATTATACCGCAGTCACCGCACTTTTGCAAGCCCTTTTTGCAAAAAATGCTGAGGAATTTGTCAGCCATGAAAAAAGCAGCGCAAAAACACCCGTAGGTGTTTCTGCGCTGCTAGAATAAGGATGCTTTTGTAAAATTACTTCAGCTTGCTCTTGGCCTTCATGCGCTGCTCATGGTTCAGGATCTGCTTGCGGATACGCAGGTTCTCCGGGGTGACCTCCAGCAGCTCGTCCTGTGCCAGGAACTCCAGGCAGCCCTCCAGGCTCAGCTTGCTGATGGGGATCAGGCGCAGAGCGTCGTCGGAGCCGGAAGAACGGGTGTTGGTCAGGTGCTTGGTCTTGCAGACGTTCACGTCCACATCCTCGCCGGAAGCGGTGTAGCCGATGACCATGCCCTCGTACACCTTCTCGCCGGGGCCCACCAGCAGGGTGCCGCGCTGCTGAGCGTTGAACAGGCCGTAGGTGACGGCCTCGCCGGTCTCAAAGCTGACCAGAGAACCGGTGGAGCGGTTGGCGATCATGCCAGCCCAGACGTCGTAGCCGTCAAAGATCTGGTTGATGATGCCCTCGCCGTGGGTATCGGTCAGGAACTGGTTGCGGTAGCCGAACAGGCCGCGGCTGG
>OGQX01003218.1_pt1 | contig 11385 bp, 10 predicted proteins | sample 1553291 | NCBI WGS metagenome assembly OGQX01 (sample SAMEA2580030, study PRJEB22360) | human gut metagenome | biome: human gut; feature: human-associated habitat; material: faeces | place: Denmark | collected 2008/2010
CTAGAATATGTATTATTGTAGTTGGAATTTTGTTTGTCAGTATTATTTTTTTTGCAATAAGTAAATTTTCACTATTATTTTTAATTGCATGTACAAATGTACTTGTGGTAATATCAAAATTCCTCGAAAAGAGACAAGAAGAATAATGAAATTTGTTCAGAATATAAGAAGAAAAATATAAAAAATATATAGAAATTTCATTTTAGGCGCTGTATTTTTTTTAAAAGCGCGTTATAGTGTTTGTAAAGAAAGGACGTGTCTTATGTTAAGAAAAATTTTTAAAGCATTTTTAGTAATTGTTTTTATAGGTTTTATAAGCGCTTATGTAAGGGGTATTCATTACAATAGTAATAAACTCAAAAGTGATAAATCAGTAGCTCAAGAAAATATAGAAACAGAAAAGCAAAATATTATTGATGAAGAATTAATATCATCTATAATAAATGATAATGAATCTAAAGAAGAACTTAAAGAAAATAACACTTCAAATAACAAAGTAATAAATAATAAAAATGAAGAAATAAAAAATACTATTCCAGAACAAAAACAAGAATCCAATCGAAATGAAGAAAAACAAATAAATAATATTTCAAATAAAAATGAAACTAAAACAAATGATGTAATAGAACAAGTGCCTGAAGTTGATGATAAATATAATAATCTAGTTAATTTTGTAGATTATAAAGCTGATGAATTTAACAAATGTCATACTGATAGCATTGATGTTGCTTTATCTGATACAGATAATATTAGAAATACATCTTGCAAGCAATTTGCATATAATGGTAAATTGGTTGGTTATAAAATACAAGTTTTTTATAATGACGGTACTTATAAATATTACAAATAAAATTTTTAAGGCGATCAATTAATTTTGGTCGCTTTTTATATTAATTAAAGGGGGAATGAAAATTGAAATTAAACTTAAAAAGTGTGCTAGCTTTAGTAGTTGGTGCATTTTCATTTTTAGTAGGTTTTACAAATGTCTTTGCTGCTACATTGGTTCAAACACCGGTTGATGATTACTTTTATACTCGTCGTGGTGGTGGAAAACCTTATATGTCAGCTCAATGGAATCTATATGATATTGACGGAAAAGTTGCTTATTGTATAGAGCCGGGTGTAAATATTACTATTCACGATTACGACGGTGCGGTTGGTCATATCAACTCACCATACTCTGATGAAATAAATCAAAAGATTGGATTAATTGGATACTATGGATATAACTATCCGGGACACCAAACTTTAAGATATAGAGCTGCGGCTCAATCTCTAATTTGGGAAACAACAGGCGGTCAAATTGTAGAGTTCTGGACTGAAAAATATGGTAATGGTAGTTTTATAAATCTTAATAAAGAAAGAAATGCCATAATGTCTTTAGTAAACTCACATTATAAAATGCCTTCTTTTAACAATGAAACAAAAGACGCTATCATAGGTCAAACGGTATCATTTACTGATAATACTGGTGTATTATCTGGATATGAAATTTATAGAAGTGATAATGCTACTTCTAGTATTAATGGAAATACATTAAATATAACTCCTAATACTGTTGGCGAGATTACTGTATCATTAATTAAAAAGACTTATACTTCTGATCCTACAATGATCTTTGTAGGTAAAGATAGTAAAAGTCAAAAAATGGGAATATTTGGCGTACACGATCCAGTAGTAGCAAAAGTTAAATTAAATGTTAAAGGTGGTCGTGTTGAAATTATTAAGACTGACGCTGATACTGGTACAACTACACCAAGCGGTCAAGCTAGTTTAGTTGGTGCTAAATTTGGTGTTTATGATGTTAATGATAATTTAATTACTACTTTAACTACTGATAGTAATTCTTATGCAATAAGTGATTATCTTCCTAGTTTAAACGTATTCTACATTAAGGAACTTGAAGCTCCAAAAGGTTATGTTCTAAATACTGAAAAATATTACTTTAAATTAGATAAGGACAATTTACTAGCTAGTATAAATATTAGTAATAAAGTTATTGAAAGAAAATATGAAATAACAAAAGTTATAGCTTCTAATAAAACTCAAATAATGACACCAGAAGTAAATGTTAAATTTGGTATATATGACTACAACAATAATTTAATCAAAACTTTAAAAACAGATAGCGACGGTAAAATTTACTTCACATTACCATTTGGGGATTATATTTTAAGACAATTATCAACACCTAGTGGTTTTGAAAAGATTGATGATTATAAGTTCTCTATAACAGAAAGTGGTCCTACTATTAATAAAGTATTTAGTAATGCCGAAATAACTTCAAGAGTAAAAATTATTAAAGTTGATGATTCAGGTAATAGAATTGCTATAGCTGGTATAAAATTCAAAATCAAAGAATTATCTACTGGTAAGTATGTGTGTCAAAAAGTAGCTTACCCTAATAGTAAAACTTATTGTGAATTTGAAACTGATGATACTGGTATGCTAATTACACCATATCCACTTAATAGTGGCGATTATGAACTTGAAGAAGTGGATCAAAAAATTAATGGTTATCTATGGAATAGTGAGCCATTAAGATTTAGTATTAATGAGAAATCTAATATTATTAGTAGTGATGACTTTGATAAAATACTAGAATTAAGATTTAAAAATAAAGAAGTTAAAGGTGCTATTGAAATAAAGAAAACTGGCGAAAAATTAGTTATTGAAAATGGTAAATATACCTATGAAACAATACCACTTCCTAATGTAGTATTTGAAGTATATGACGAAAACAATAATTTAGTTGGAACTATTACTACTGACGAAAACGGTTATGCTAGATTAGATAATTTGAAACTTCAAAAATATACTTTGAAAGAAGTATCTAGTTCTCTATCTCATTTAATAGATAATAATGTTTATGAATTTGAATTAGTATATAAGGATCAATATACTCCTATTATTACTAAAACATTTACATTAAAAAATTATCTACCAAAAGGAACACTAGAATTTACTAAAACTGATTATTCTACTGATAAAGCACTACCTAACACAATCATAGAAATTTATACAGAAGATGATGTTTTAATGGGTACTTATACAACAGATGATAAAGGAATGGTTATCATTAAAGATTTACCTTTATCTAATGGTAAGAGATACTATATTTTAGAAAAGCAAACTTCTGATTCATCATACTTATTAAATGAAGAAAAAATGTATTTTGAAATTAATGAGAATGGCGAAATTGTTAAAGCTAATATGAAAAATGAAAAAATCAAAGGTAGTTTAGAATTTACTAAAGTAGATTTATCAACAAGTAATCCTATTCCTAATACTAAAATTGAAATTTATAATGCTGATACTGACGAATTAATCTATTCTGGATTAACTGATGAAAACGGTAAAATCATTATTGATAATTTAGAATATGGACGCTACTATATTAAAGAAGTTGAAACTGCTTCACCTGACTATATTTTAAATACTGAAAAAATGTATTTTGAAATTAGAGAAAATGGCGAAGTTGTTAAAGCTACTATGACTAATGAAAAAGTAGAAATGCCAAAAACATTTAATACTGATTTAACTAGCTCAATTATTATAATTAGTACTGCTGTTCTTGGTTTAGGATTATTAATATATGCAAAAAAGAAAAATAAATAAGATTATACAAATTTTAGGGTTGATATTGATTTTAATATCAGCCCTTATTTGTTTTAAAAAAATATATTGTAATTACAAAGTAGATAAAGAAACAAAACAAGTAATTGAAACAATGTTTGAAGAAGATACTCCACCACCTACCATTGAAGAAGAACAAACAGAAGAAGTTGTAGAAACTCCTAAAAAACAAGAAATACATTTAACTAACAATTATCTTGGTTATATAGAATTAAAATCTGGTATTCAAAGATTAATAACTTCTGGAACAGATAAGAAAACACTAGATAAGGGTTTAGTTGGAACATTAAGTACTTCTGCGGGAATTGATGATGAATTTGGTAATCTCATAATTGCCGGTCATAGTGTTTATAATACATTTCAAAGTTTGCACTACTCCAATATAGGCGATAAGATTAAAATTGTATCTCATAAAGCTACATATATTTATGAAATAGTAGAAAAACATATAATTAATGATGATGATATGTCTTATTTTAAAAGTGTAGATAATGAAAAAATATTGACATTAATTACTTGTAAAAATAATGGTAATAAAAGACTAATTGTAGTCGCAAAATTAAGGGGGTAAAAAAATGAGAAGATATAATACAAAATTTATTTTTTATATTTCAAAAGACTTGAAAAAGAAGTTAGAAAAAAGGTCTCAAGAGTTAGATATTTCTATGTCTGATTATATAAGAACTTTAATAAAACAAGACTTAAAGTTAAATGATATTGCTTATGTTAATTCTATTATAGATAAACAGACATTTGAAATTGAAAATATAAATAAAAAGTTATCTGGTTATTATAAAGGTTTATAAAAATTTAAGGGGGTTTTATGAATATAGAATTAAATAATGAATTGATTGAGCGTTGTAATAGTCTAAGTATGTATAATCGTGGTACACATATCAAAGAAAGTGCTGAAAGTGATTATAAAAAGTTTATAGATACTTTTAGTAGTCGCACTCTTAATCCACAGCAATTAGAAATTGTTAAAAAAAGAACAGAACAATTTAAAGAATTAATAACAAATGTTTATAATGAATATTTAAGTATATCTGCTAATTTTGTTCCTGTTAATGTTGCTGGACCAGCAAAATATAATTCTAATAAGTTTGAAAAAGTTGCTGATAGAATGGATAAAAAAATAGATGAAATAAATGATAAAATAAATAAGTTCTATGATAATACAGAAAGTATGTTGAAAAATGCTTATTCAAAAGATGAAATAATATTAAAATATAAGAATGGATATAATGAGCCAATAAGTTCTGATGATCCATTAGCTAGAGAAAAACTAGAAGCAAAGTTAGAATACTTACAAACTAAACATCAATCATATTTAGATTTTAATAAAAAAGCAAGACTTAATAAAGCGGAACAATTACCACCTTATGTTCTTGCTAATTCTAATCAAAATATGAAAGCTGTTAAAGATAGATTACAAACACTAGATAAAATAGATAACATAGAAACAGGTCGTTATTATTTTGATAATGGCGAAGTCAGTTTTGATAAAGAAGATATGAGAGTAAAAGTTTTCTTTGATGAAAAGCCAGATGAAAAAACAAGAGATGAATTAAAATCTCGCGGTTTCAAATGGTCTCCAAAAAATTCTGCTTGGCAAAGAAAACTAACACCTAACGCCATTTATATAACTAAAAGAATGTTTAAAGATATTGGAAGTTTAGAAATCAAATTAGTTAATGATTATACCAAAACTATATAGGTAATATTATGCTACAAGTATTAGTCGTTCAACAAGAATCGGCAAGTTGGTTAATGGACGCTGTCCGTTCTATCTTCTGGTTTCTTGCTAAAGGTGTATTACTTCTACTAGACGGAATGTTTTTAATAATTGATGATATATGGAAGTTTAAATTTTTTGATAATCCTTATGTAAATAAAATCTATTCATCTGCTATTATTGTTGCTTGTACTTGGTTAATATTAAAGGTTATATTAGAACTGATTATGAGATACTTTGTAGATCAAGATGATAATAGCTCACCTACTAGGGTATTTAAAGGTATTATTTTCTGTGTCGTTATGATGTTTTTAATTCCACCTATATTTAATTGGGGTTATGATTTATCTTCTAAAATGACACAGTATGTTGTTTCTGTATCATCAAATAATACTGCTAGTGCTACTTCTTTTGAATCTAGTATGTCATCTATGATACTTAATGCTTTTGCTGATGATGACAAGATGAAAGAAGAACATAAAAAATATTTTATAGAAAACTGGTTTACCGCTGATTATAACGAAGTTGAAGATGACGGTTTATTTGATAGTGGTGTTTATAAGTATAGTTTTAGTACTTTTCCAATATTTCTTGTAGGTTTAGTAGTTGTAGTACTTCTTTTCTTTATAGGAATACAAGTTGCTAAAAGGATTATAGAGTTAGCTCTCTATAAGGCCATAGCACCTTTTGTATGTACTTCTTTAGTGTCAAACAAATCACACGCTTTTGAAGTTTGGTGCAAGGGTGTTATGGGTACTTTTTTGGTAACGACAGTTCAATACTTATGTATAGGTATCTTATTTAATGTTTTCGGTCAAGTATCATCTGGAACAAATTATGTAATGTCGGTCATTTTAATTGTCATAGGTGCTTTATTATTTATAATAGCTTCTCCTCAATTAGTTTCTGCATTACTTAATGCAAATACTGGTGCTGCTGCAAATATGAGTGAATTACATACATTAGCTGCTTTAGGTACAAGTATGATCGCTATGTCTAAATATGGTAAGACAGTAGATAATTCTACAAGTTCAAACTCTAATACTGATAATTCAAATAGTGATAGTTCTGGAGTTGGTGCTGATACTAATATGGATAATTCATCTTCAAATTTAGAAAGTGCTTCAAACAGTGCTTCTAGTAATGAAGATAATAATTCTAATAGTAATCTTAATAATGAAAGTCCTGATAATAGTTCTAGTGATATATCTTCTTCTGATCCTGAAGTAAGTGATTTATCTGGTAATATAAGTGATAATATCAATATGGATACTACTACATCTTTATCAGAAAGAATTGATACATATAAAGACTTTATGGATAATCGTTATTCATCATTAAATGATGATACACCTACATATAAAACTAATGTTGATTGGGGGAATATAAATGTATCTAATACCAAAGAACATAAGAGTTAAAAGAGAGATTTTTAAAGGTTATGGTGTTAAAGAAATTATCTTTTTAGGAATATCAATCTTTGTTGGTTATTTATTAGCTAGATTATTTGGGAAAGGTTTATTAAAAGTGTTTTTATTCTCATTTTTTCCTATACTTACATTTTTAATAACTCTACCTATGCCTAATGGTAATGGTAATATTTTAAGTATTCTAATTAAAATGTTAAAATTTAGAACAAGTCAAAAAAAATATAAGAAATATAATTCTTAAATATAAGGGGGGTATGTAATTGAATAATAAAGTTGATGATGTACTTTATAAACTTGTAGAAACAAAAAAATTCATAGCAAAAGCAGCTTTAAATGATAATAGTAATACTTCTTATGAAAACACAATTAAAGGACTAAATAATATTATTGTTGATTATACTATGAATAATAAAATGTCTCGTAAAGAAATTTTAGATATTACTTTTTCTTTGTATGATATTGAAGTTGAAAAAACATTTTTAGATAAAGTTAAAGATTTCTTAAATATACCTAAACATATCAAAAATACCAAAGAAAAAATAATTGAAAATCATAAAAAAAAAGAAACTAAAAAACAATATGAAAAAGAAATAGAAAGTTTAGTTAAGGATAAACTAAAAGAAATGATTAAACAAGATAAATTAGATAGTCAAAATAAAGTTAATGATGATAAGGTTTTAGATAAAGAAAAACAAGAAAATATAAATATAACTAATAATAAGGATCTATCTATTAATCATAATATTAAAACTTCTGTTCCTACTTCCAACAAGGAATTTGAAGAAACAAAACAAAAGAAAATTTAAGGGGGTTATAAAATTTATGAATAAGAATCTTGATGAAGTGTATATAACGCTTCTAAAAGCAAAAGAAAAAATATACGAATATACCAAAAACAAAGTTAAGAATGAAAATTGGCGACCATATTATAATGGAATTGTAGAAAATATAGATAATATTATAGTAGATTATTCAATAGCTACAAAGATGTCTAGTGAAGAAATTTTAGATTGCTTATTTGAAGTTGGTGCTGATAATAAAGATAGTATTTTCTATGATACTTATAACACTATGAAAATGAATATGTAATTCATAATATTTGGGGGTTATTTTGAATAAGAATAAAAAGAAAAAGATTGATAAATCTATTCTTGAATGGTTGCCTTTTAAAGAAGTTTGGAATGATTTATTATATCTTGATAATGACAAAGTTGTTGGTATTATAAAAGTAAATAGCATTAATCTTCAACTATATTCTAATGAAGAACAAACATCTAAAATATTTCAATTTAGAAAAGTATTATTAAGTTTAGAATATCCTTTTAAAATACTTGCTCTTGATAAGCCGATTAGTTTATCAGAACACATAGAAAACTTATTATATTTATCTAAAAATACTGATGATAAAATTAAAAAAGAATTATTAGAAGAAGATATAAAATATGCTGATACAATAATGAATAATAATTTAGTAAACAATCGTGAATTTTATTTATTAATTGATGAAGATAAAGACAATGTTAAATTATTAAAATCTAAAATAAATGATATTGTATCTCAATTATCTAATATAGGTCTATCTTCATCTCAAGCTAAAACTGATGAAATAAAAGAATTACTATTTGTCTATCTTAATCCTACTTCATCACTTGAAGTATTTAGACAAGACAGTAGTTTAAAAACATTAAAAGAAAAAATTGCACCTATTGCAATGAAGTTTAATGAAAAAGACATATTACTTGGAGATATATACGCTACAAGCATTATAATTGATACTTTCCCCTCTTATGCTAGGGGAAGTTGGTTAGGTATGTTATCTAACATTAAAAATACTCGTATGATGATTTCTGTTAATCCTATGGATAATATAGAAGTTAATAAAACTCTTAAAAAAGGAATGACAGAAACTAGAAGTAAGTTTATTAATTCTAAAGATAGAAACGATCAAATAGTACTCAAAAATCAATTAGAAGATTATGAGAAACTAACAAATAAAATGGATCGTGAAAATGAAAAAATGCTACTGATGTCAGTAGTGTTTTTTACTTATGCTGAAAGTTTAGAAGAATTACAAAAAAGAATAAAAGAAATAAAATCTGCTTTAAGTAGTTTAAATCTTCGTGGATCACAGTTGATATTCGAGCAAGAACAAGGTTTAAAAACTTGTTTACCAACTCTTGATATGCCACTTCAAGAAGATTTTGGACTACCTATGCCTACAACGACAGTAGCTGCTTCATTCCCTTTTGTCTTTGAATCTATACAAGATGACGGTAATTCTATAATACTTGGCGACGACATAAACGGCGGTCTTACGCTGTTTGATTTGTGGAAAAGAACTAACAAAAGAACAAACTCAAATATGTGTATTATAGGTAAAAGTGGTAGTGGTAAATCTACTTTAATTAAAAAGTTATTACGTGGTAATTTTGCACGTGGTGGTGGTAAAAAACGAACTCGTATTTTGTGTGTAGATCCAGAACGCGAATATAAAGACTTATGTAATACTCTTAATGGGAATTGGATAGACTGCGGTAGCGGATCGGGATTTGTTATTAATCCACTAGAAATTAAAAATTCTGCTAATGATGAAGATAATAATGTTGCTGTAATAAAACACTTACAAACATTTAGAACTTTTATAAAATATTATTTTAAAGATTTAACAGAATTAGAACTTACCAAAATTGAAGAATTACTTTTAAAAACATATAAAAAGAAAAACATAGATTTAGACACTGATGTTAGTAAGTTATCTTCAAAAGATTATCCTATCATTACTGATTTTCATAATGAAATAAAAAACGAATTAGAAAATGCAAAAAATGATAAAAGAATTAATGATGACACCGTTAAGTCTTTAGAAAAAATAGAAGCTATTGTTAGAAGAATGGCTACCGGTGTTGATAGTAAATTATGGAATAATTATTCTAATTTAGATTTAAACTCTGATTTTATAGTATTTGATATTCATACTTTACTTGATAGTGATGACACTATATTAAGAACTCAATTCTTTAATATCTTATCTTTATGTTGGCACATTATTAGTCAAAATAGAGACGAACAAGTTATTTTAATTGTAGATGAAGCTCATTTATTAATTGATCCTGAAAATAAAGACGGACTAGAATTTTTAAAAAGAACTTCTAAAAGAATTCGTAAATATAATGGTAGTTTAATTGTGTGTACTCAAAATATGATTGACTTCACTTCACCAGAAGTAGTTAGATACGGTCAAGTTATTGTTGATAATTCTGATTATCAAATCATTATGGCTCAAGGAAGTGAAGAAATTATTTCACTTCAAAAAGTATTAAGATTAAGTGAAAATGAAAGAAGATTTTTACAAACTGCGGGTAAAGGTCAAGCACTATTTGTTATTACTCACGACAAACGAATACCTATCTTCGTCCATTTAAGACCAGAAGAAAAAGAATTGTTTGGTAAAGGTGGCGGTAGATAATTAAAGATATTGTATCAACCATAATGAAAGGTAAAATGATAATTGCACTACTTCCAGTTGCATTTATCATTTTTATTGTTTTAATAATTGTAGCTTTACTTACTTCATTGTTTGGTAATCAAGAGATGACTTATAAAACTTCTTTTGTACTTCCATTTGATACAAATAACTTTACTATCACATCTGATTATGGACTGCGTGATGATCCATTTACTAATGAAAAATCAAAACATAATGGTATAGATGTTGTCCCAGTAAATACAAAAAATATAGTTGCAATAGCTGACGGTAAAGTTGTTGCTAGTACTCTTGATAGTGCTGGTGCTGAATATGTTTTAATAGAACATAAAATAAATGGAACTACTTATAGATCTGGATATTGGCATTTAGAAGAAAATTCAAGAACTGTCAATGTCGGCGACGAAGTTAAGCAAGGTCAACAAGTTGGTATTATGGGAATGACTGGTCGAGCAACAGGGGTTCACTTGCATTTAGTATTACAAGTATATAATGCTAAAACAAATCAGTTTGAATATACCGATCCCACTACTATTATTAAAAATAAAATAACTGCCAAAGATTATATCTTATATGATTATAATTCTAAAAGTTTTAATAAACCATTTGGTAATCTACCCACTACACCAGAGTTTAATCCATTACCTAATCTTAATAATTAATGGCCGAACTTTTGGCAAAAAAGCAATTCAAAAAGTGGCGATTTTCTAAAAAATATATATTCAAAAAGTGTGTACGATTGTTATACACCCCTTATTTTTCAAAGGGTAAGAAGTTAACGATTGTATAACAAAAAGATGAAATGTAAACACTTGTGTTTTTTAGAAACCCTTATGAAATAAGGGAAAATTCGCCACTGGCGAATTGTTTGTAAACAGGATTTATCCTGCTTTAAATAGAACTTAAAAGTTAGTACATTTTTTTGGCCGAACTCTTGGCCGAAGATAGAAAGGATTTTATGAAATTATTTTTAATTATTTTAGGAATTAATATTCTAATATTTTTAATTGTATTTGTTTTCTGTGCTTGTAAGGTTGCAAGTTTATGTGATAAAGAAATGGAAAAAATAAATAAAGATATTTAAGTTGTTATATTAAAAT
>OGQX01003226.1_pt1 | contig 11368 bp, 8 predicted proteins | sample 1553291 | NCBI WGS metagenome assembly OGQX01 (sample SAMEA2580030, study PRJEB22360) | human gut metagenome | biome: human gut; feature: human-associated habitat; material: faeces | place: Denmark | collected 2008/2010
GGGGGCGCTTGCGCGCGATCGGCGCTCGGGCTTCCTGCAGGGTGTGCTTGCGCTTTCTGCCTGCGAGGTTCCGGTGCTGGTTGTGGCTGCATGTAGCGTATTTTCCCAACGCGCCGTGATGGGCGGCCTTGTTGCCGCTCTGGTTGCAACCTATACGCTTACGTGGTTTTTGCTTGCGATGGGCTTTGCCTTTGAACTTCCCGTTTCGGCACCGCGACGCACAAAAGCCCAGATGGCGACTCCGCTTGCCGGGGGAGCCGCAGCTGCCCGTACTTTTGGCGGACCTGTCGAAGTATCGTCCGATTCTATTTCTACGACTAAGGAGGCCTAGGTCATGGCATCTCAAGTTGAGCTCACCCCATGCGGGGCCATGTTTGACATCTTTAAGCGCGCGGCGCATCTGAGCCATATCGAGCTGTGCGGCCTGGTGCTTTCGTCCCGTCCGCTCGCCGACGGCCGCAGCCCGCAGAGCCGAGCCGCCGATCGCTCTTGGGTTTCCCGCTTTATCGTTCGCGCGCCGGTCGGCACGCTTCAGCAGCGCTACTTTGCCGAATACGGTACCTCGGCTGCGCGTATTATGTCACAACTGGCCCTGCGCCAGCGCAATCCCATGGACTCCACGGCTGTGATCAATATGGTGTGCGGTCCTGCAGGTGAACCGATGGTACGCGCGCTCGAAGAGTGCCACCAGGACACGAATCTCTATCGCAACGCGGCTCTGCGGACACGATTCTCGACCGCAACGCCCTCGATCGCCTGTCCCAGGCGGCGGAACTCATGCCCGCCGAGCGCGCCGAGGCCGTGCTGGTGCTGTTTGTCGCTGTCGGTTGTTCGGCGGATGTGCGGTCCTCGGTGAACTATGCCATCGACTACGCGCACGCGACCTGTGGCGGAGGCACATCCACGCCGCGTTCGCTTGGCATGTCGATGACCGCGGGCGAACGCGAACCCGCCCCGGCGCACCCCTTGGGCTTGCTGCGCGTACAAAACAGTTTTGTCGTGAGCGCCCCGCGCTGGATTCAGCCGAGTGAGCAGGGTGTTGAGATTGGCGCGCTGGCCACTGGTGAGGGCGATATTACCGACGTCGGCGACGATGTCTCGGCCCGCCATGCCCATATCTGGTGCGATGCTCAAAATATCTGGCACGTCGAGGACTTGTCGTCCACCAACGGAACCGTGGTGGTAAACGGGGCCACGCGCGTCTGCATTCAGGTCGAGCCCGGCCGTTCCGCCCAACTCAATCCCGGCGACGAGCTCAAGCTCGGCGAATCCACTACCTATGCCATCCTCTTCGGTGCCCTCTAGCCGGCAGTTAGGGACATTCCTTTTCTGCCGGCACTTGGGGACACTCCTCGGCGCGCCAGAGCCGGTCGCCTGGGGATGGAGAGGCCATTTTGGCCCTTGGCGGCCAGTCGGGGCGAAACTAGAAGATCTTTCCGATTCGCGGCTGTTCATGCTTGTAGAGCATCTAAAACAATAGGATGTTATTCTGGAATATGCCGGGTGCGTGAACTTGCCTGTCTTAGCCTTAATAAGGTATAGGGGAGTTTGGCTCAGGGGTTCCGTCTTGTTCTTCAGCGCAGTATTGTGGGACAGATTTGCTGAGATTGGCGCCTTACACCGCAGAGCGCACGGAAGGCTCTCGATTTGTGTTCTGGCCCCAGAATACAGGGCCTGATACTTACCAACTGTGGCATGGATGTAACATCTGTAGAAATCAACCCTTTTGTTGTCGACCTTTGTAAGAAAAACACTGCCATCAACTCTTTGGATGACGAAACTAGGGTGCTTGAGGGGAGCCTTTACTCCCCTCTGAGAGATGACTCATGTTTTTCGCTTGTCGTTGTGAATCCTCCGTTACTGCCGATTCCGGATGAGATTCCTTATCCCTTCGTTTGAGATGGAGGACAATCGGGTCTGGATAAAACACTTCGTATTCTTAAGGGTGGCGATACGCATTTAGAGAAAAACGGTAAATACTGCTAATAGGGGTGACGACGATGGTGCAGGGGCGACCCGCGATGCTCTCATCAATACGTCGGATACTTGGGAAATCAGGTCTAGATGCATGTATGATGATGCTGTGTGGCTATTCAATTAATCCGCGTTCCGAATGGGTGCAGGGTATAGCTGCGACATCGTATGCTTTTGACCCGGCGCGATACTCAGATATTTCTGAGGCGGTTGACGAAGTTTATACGCACTATGCCGCGCAAGGCGTTTCGGAAGTTTGCACATCTACGTTACGGGCTTAGGTTTCTTCAAGCGAGCAGGCCGGTTGCGTTATTTCGAGCGATTTTTCTAGTCTAGACGACAAAAGGCAAAGGATTTGATGGGTATAAAACGCGGACGTTTGTGGGCGGATGCTCAAATCTATTGTGGCAATCGGTTGAAAAAGATATTTCAACCGCCCGATTGCCAGGTTCGTCGGAGGAGATGTCCGATTCCGACTCTCTTGTAGGAAGAGCTTGAGATCGTATTGGCCCAAGGCAATCTTAAAGCAGTCTCATTGGCAAATCTTCGCTCCTGTTGTGTTGAGGTGTAAGGTATCAGTGATTGATGTTTTGTGGCGGGTAGATTGGGGCCTTCCTTGATTCGATGCGTTCTCTCGAGGTTCATCAGAGCAAAAGGGGCTTTCGTCTTCATTGCTATCACGGTGATTGGAACCGCTCTCTCCTATGCCATGCCATACGTGAACGGGAAATTCTTAGATTTTCTTCTCGGTAACCGCAGCGAAAGAGACGCCGTACTCTTCGCGCTCCTGGTTGCGTCAATAGGAGTTTTCTCCACCCTCTTTACTTATTTTGCAGGAACACTTTCCATTCGCATAACCACGAGACTTTCCTTTGATCTTCTCAGGGAGGCCGTCTTGCGTTTTGAAAGAGACGATTACTTGGTGAGTCGGACCATCGATCCAGCCTATACAACGCAACGGATTATTTCCGACTCCAGCGTGGTCTCATCCTTCGTTTTGGCGAATTTTATCAGTGCGCCGCTGTCCATTGTAGCCATTCCCATCGTATTGCTTATCATATGGTCAATTGATTCAACTCTCGCGGTGTTTTCCATCATTCTCCTCATCGTGTATTTCTGTGTAATTACTGGGTTGAGGAAACTTTTGTATAGGGTCACGTATGAGAAGAAAGAGGCGGACAGCGCCTTTTACGCCGCAATTGCATCGCAGCTTAATCAGATTCTCAACATTCAACTGACATCTTCGTACGGCAAGAGCGAACAAGCGCTCGACGCTGGGTTTAAGAGCTATTTTCCCAAAGTTTTGCGCTCCGGAAAGCTATCATATTCTCTGACATCGCTCGATGGTCTTTTCGCAGCGTTGTTTCAAGCGGTGATACTTGTTGTTTCCGGAGTACGAATCATTAACAGAACTATGTCAATAGGCGAGTACACTATCATCGGTACATACTTCGCGGTTCTCTTTAAGACTTTGAAAAGTATGATGTCATTGTTCAAATCCTATCAGGACGCCAAAGCATCATGGGATAGGACGGCTATCGCGACGAGGGAAAAGGCGAGATCGGGGTGGAATCGGACCGATTTGGCGAAACTTGATGGAATAAATGACATTTCGGTATCTGATTTGGAATTCTCGGTTGCCCTTCCAGACGGATCTGTCCGAGGGGTCCTCGGCGGGTTTTCTTTCAAGTTTTCCGGTCCTGGTACATATTGCATAGTTGGGGAGAACGGAAGGGGCAAGACATCGCTTCTTTACTTGATGCTCGGGCTATATTCATCGAAAGGCAAAGTAAAATACAACGGTGTGCCAATCGAAGAATGCGACTTGGATTACATACGTGCGAGAGAGATATCGTGCTGCCCACAGTCGTGCTTCGCGCCGGACGAAACGGTGAAAGAGCTGTTAGAGTATTTCGACACGCCCTTTTCTCCCTATCACCGGGGTGTAGATGACCTACCTTCGCTGGAAAACAGCGTGAAGGAGTTGCTCGGGAAACGTTGCTCCGCGCTTTCGGGCGGTGAGTTGCGCCGCGTGTACTTATGGTCGGCGCTTTCACGCAAGTCGTCAGTTTTGGTGCTCGACGAGCCCACGACTGGGTTAGACGCTGTAAGCCGCGCCGAGCTTGCGGCCTATGTTAAGCGCAACAAGCAAAGCCAGCTGATCATCATTGTCTCTCACGATGACGAGATGGTCGGCGCGGTAGAAGGGGTAGTGGATTTAGGCAGCATGTACCAGGGTAAATGCTGACAAGTGTAGTGCTACCCAACTGACAGAGATAACAAAAAAGCGATGCAGATGCACGTAGCATTCAGTCGGTTCGGACTCGGTGCCTTCACGCCATCGCAACGCTTTCAGATATAGTTCTCATTCTCTTACTAAAGGAAACTTTAGTCTACGTTGTCTTGTCGAGACAGAGGTGAAGCGAAGTGTTGTCGCGACGTATCTTATTCCAGGTGGCTCAGTATCATCGTGAGAATCACACCAAAGTGTACTTACAATTCTCGTGTCCCACGGACAACATGAGCTGAGCATTGAGGTTCCACCCTTTGCTGCAACTACACGGGGTTGGACGGCAATGAATATGCCGGGCCGCATGCCACGCGCAGCGGGGGTCCATGCCCCAGTATGTTGCCTACAGCAGCCTCGATGTCCACGCACACATCATCTCTGCCTTCGTGTTCAATCCGTTTGCCGGAGAGTGCGAGGGTTACAAGGCCGTAGAATTCGAGCCGAACAAATGAAATGCGGTATCAGCGCATAGGATTAAACTGACGATTGCTTTGCACTGAGAATACGCTTGGAAAGCCGCTATGGGTGGCGGCCCGGGTTAAATAGAGAAGCCCGTCCGATCACTTTCATGTGGCGAACGGTCGGGCTTCTTATTCCACTTGCCAATGCTCGGCTCATATTGGAAGAAAGCTACGCTAATGTTTGCGTGACACTCCTATTTTCTCCGAAGAAAGAGTCGGATAATGAAGAATAGAATTAAAAAAGGTGCCAGATATAACGCAAGTATAAAGGCTAATCCAACGAGACCTTGCAATAATGGCATAACTCCTCCCAGACACGAGATTTTGGTATTTGTTCCCATCTTATTCTGAATTGGACCAAATAGTTCCTAGCCACAAAACTACTCGTCAACTGGATCGCACCAATCTGCTGGCAAAACACAGCTTGATTCTTTATCGACATAGCACCAATCCGCAACAGGGCACTCGGCGATGTCGTAAAAATTGCATATATCAACTCCAAGACAACAAGGCTCAACGGGAGGATGTTCATTTGAACCAACAGGATGGATATGCTTCATAACAGCTCCTCACCTTAATCCAATTAGAGACTACGTTTGATCAATGCCACAGTGATCTACAACGCAGATGCTGCCGCCATCCATGTCATAGTCGCAGTAATCGTATGCACCACAGCCATCTGCTTTATCATAAACAGTACAGATGTCAGTAATGCCCAAGAGGCAGTCAAAAGACATCGGCTTCACGCCTGCCTCGTCGCCACCTCCTGGATTAATCGGATGAATATGCTTCACGACTACCTCCCTTTGAGTGCAGAAAAACCTCAATATTGTGTATAACAAACCAAGATGTCTAGTTCACCATATTTCTAGAATGGTTTCGGCGAACGTAGCAATAAGCTTCGCAGACGGTAATCAGAAGAACGAACACCTCCACAATGGTGACAGCAATGCGCTGAACCGCTTATTCCGATACAGTAGCTTCTCGTTGATTTTTCTCCTGCGAAGATGAGTGGCGGGAAATAAGGTCAAAAGCCATCTCGTAGCACATTTTTCTATATTCACATGATGCAGGGTGTAGACTCTTGGGCAAGTAGCCGTGCTCGTCTGCAGCCTCCCAGCTACAGCCCCCACCACAGAAAGACCGAGCCCAACAGTCCGTACAGTCAATTCTTTTTTCGACACCCTGACTCCAGTTTTCAATATACCTAGTTTCGTCAATTCCGGTGACGATGTTGCCCATTTTGAATCGCATCATCCCGACAAACCTGTGACAGGGGTATACGTCCCCTTCGGGAGTCACGGAAATAAAACGCCTGCCAGCCCCGCATCCGACAAAGGCGATCCTGTTGCTCATAATCAAATCAACTGCAGTTTTCAATGTTCTAAACAAGGGCTTTTCCCCTTGATCAATCTGTTTGAGATATTGATCCGCCAAATCTATTAGGCCCGCCCTGATTTTGTTTAATGAGTGTTCGTCGAGTTTGATATTCTCATCGAATGAGCTCACGGGCGAGAAGTAAATCCTTCTGAAGCCCATCTCTTTAAACTGAAGATAGTCTTCAACAAGGTTACAGTTATTATTTGTTAAGGTCGCTCTTGCGCCGAAGGGGAACGACTCGGAAAAACGACGAACGTTTTTGTCGATATCGGAGAAAGAGCCGCCTCCCGTCTTGTACGGGCGCGATGCATCGTGCTTGCATCCTGTACCATCGAGACTAATCAGAACAGAAAACCCGTGCTCCTTGAAAGAATTCACAGCAGTGTCATTCAAAAGCGTTCCGTTGGTCGTAATAGAATAGGTAAAGTTTCTATTGGGGTATATTCTTTTTGAATAGTCGACCGTTTTCCATATCAGCGGCTCGTTAATCATGGGTTCCCCACCAAAAAAGACGATCGCAAGCGTTTCGTTTTCCGATGAACTTGCGACGAGGTAGTCGACCGCCTTGAAGGCTATCTCGTCTGTCATCAGCAGAGGAGACGTTCCATAATCTCCTTTACCGGCAAAACAGTAACTACAACCAAGGTTGCATGCATGTGAAACGTGGAGTTCGATGGATCTAAGTTTTCGAGGCGTGTCTTTTGTTAAGAAAGTCCGCTCAGACAATCGTTGATACTCATCAATGTCGTCTTCAAGTTCTGCTATGGTCGTTTGGTCGTAGCCTTTCGCAGCAAGTGACTTTGTTAGCAACTTCGAGTTGACCGTTCTTCCCGATGCTTCAAATATGCGAAGCGCATCTTCTGATGCTTGGTCAACCTGAAAGCAATTGCGAGTGACCTCATCGAAGCAGTAACGACGATCACTTACTGAGAAAAAATGCATACGTTCCTCAATTTCATGCTGGACTGGCACTAACCTTGTTTATTGTTGCGCAGCTATAAAAAACCACCAGCGGGGATTCGGTGTGCGGCCCAATCGGACTCCCAAAAGGTTCTATTTGAGACTGGCAAGCTTTGTGTTGTTGGCACTTCGACAGCGCTCTTTATTCCAACATGGAGCCTCGCAGTTTGAGTCGACTTGCCTCTGGAAGGTCCGATCTTAACTTGATTTAGGATGAAAACAGATTACAGGCGCGCTCCTCTAGAAAGAAAGGAAACCAATCGCCGCCTTTCACCAGGAAAGTTTTTATAGCCCACCTCGAGCAAAATGAAAGATGCGAGAGCGATTGGGGAACAACGCGAATCTCCCCTTTTGGGTGGGAGCGAGCCTTCAGCCACCGGCGAACGACTCGCCCTGGTCAGAATCTGGAAGTGGTGCCGGGCCGCTTGGGCCTCCCCGGTGACTTCGTGGGGCTTACCTGCCTGACGTCGAGGAGTACATCCGCAAGATTCGTTCCCTATGCCGTTTGCTCTCACGCCCGCCTTGGTTCCAAGTCGGGCGAGCACGAGGTCGCGCCGGCGCATCCGCTGGGACTGCTGTGCGTGCAAAACGGCTACGTGGTGAGCGTCCCGCGCTGGATTCAGCCGAGTGAGGAAGGCGTTGAGATCGGCGCGCTGGCAACGGGGGAGGGCGGCATCACCGACGACGTCTCGGCCCGCCATGCCCATATCTGGTGCGACGAGTCTGGCGCATGGTTTGTCGAGGACCTGTCGTCCACTAACGGCACCGTGGTGGTAAACGGGGTCACGAGTGTGTGTATTCAAGTAGAGCCCGGCCGCTCCGCCCAGCTCAACCCCGGCGACGAGCTCAAACTCGGCGAATCCACCACCTACGCCATCCTGCTCGGCGCCCTCTAGCCGGCAGTTAGGGACGTTCCTTTCCTGCCGGTACTTGGGGACACTCCTTGGCGCGTCAGAGCCAGTCGTCCGGGGATGGAGGGACCATTCTGGCCTTTGGCGGTCACCCGAGGTAAACCTTTACCGCCCGCCTATATTTGTCGAAATTACACTTGAAGGCGGGGTACAATAAACCCGCATGCGGATTTTCGTTGCGGGCGCTTCCCATCGCCGGGGCGTGCCCGGGAGCATCCGGCATGCGGCCTTTGCGGCGCTCGGTCATGTGCAAGACGGGCGGTCGGGCCTGTAGGGCGCATCAGGTGCCCCTCGCCTCGGCATGTCTTCTCTCCACGCCATGTACCTGCTGCTGAGCCTGCCTGCCAGATGATTGGAAGCAACAGCGTAAATCCCATCACGCCAACATCCCGGCGATCGCCGGGGCCTGTATACCTATATGAGAGGAGAGGGGTATATGGCGCGTAAGTTTAAGTCTATGGACGGCAACGAGGCGGCCGCATATGTTTCGTATGCGTACACCGAGGTAGCGGGAATCTATCCCATTACGCCGTCCAGCCCGATGGCCGACCATGTCGACCAGTGGGCGGCCCAGGGTCGCAAGAACATCTTCGGCACCCCGGTCAAGGTCGTCGAGATGGAGTCCGAGGCAGGTGCAGCCGGTACCGTTCACGGTTCGCTGGGCGCCGGTGCTCTGACCACCACCTACACGGCTTCTCAGGGTTTGCTCCTGATGATCCCGAACATGTACAAGATCGCGGGCGAGCAGCTCCCGGGCGTCTTCCACGTCTCCGCGCGTTGCGTCGCTTCCCACGCCCTGAACATTTTTGGCGATCACTCCGACGTCATGGCCTGTCGTCAGACCGGCTTCGCCATGCTCGCCGAGGGTAACGTCCAGGAGGTCATGGACCTCTCGCCGGTGGCTCACCTTGCCGCCATCGAGGGTAAGACCCCGTTCCTTAACTTCTTCGACGGCTTCCGCACCAGCCACGAGATCCAGAAGGTCGCCATGTGGGACTACAAGGATCTGGCCGAGATGTGCGACATGGACGCCGTCCAGGCTTTCCGCGACCACGCGCTCAACCCTGAGCACCCGCACACCCGCGGCAGCCACGAGAACGGCGACATCTTCTTCCAGAACCGCGAGGCCTGCAACAAGGTCTACGACGAGCTTCCCGCCGTCGTCGAGGGCTACATGAAGAAGATCAACGAGAAGCTCGGCACCGATTACGGCCTGTTCAACTACTACGGCGCTCCCGATGCCGACCGCGTCGTCGTGTGCATGGGCTCCTTCTGCGACGTGCTTGAGGAAGTCATCGACTACCTCAACGCTCACGGCGAGAAGGTCGGCCTGGTCAAGGTTCGTCTGTTCCGTCCGTTCTCCATCAAGCACTTCGTCGACGTTCTCCCCGAGACCGTCCAGAAGATCGCCGTTATGGACCGTACCAAGGAGCCGGGTTCCATCGGCGAGCCGCTCTACCAGGACGTCGTCTCCGCTCTCTACGAGGCCGGCAAGACGGGCATCAAGGTCGTCGGCGGCCGTTATGGCCTGGGCAGCAAGGACACGCCTCCCGCGTCCGCGTTCGCTGTCTTCGAGGAGCTCAAGAAGGACGAGCCCAAGCGCGAGTTCACCATCGGCATTGTCGATGACGTGACCAACCTGAGCCTGCCCGAGGCCGAGGATGCGCCCAACACCGCAGCCCCCGGCACCATCGAGTGCAAGTTCTGGGGTCTGGGTGGCGACGGTACCGTCGGCGCCAACAAGAACTCGATCAAGATCATCGGCGACCACACCGACAAGTACGTCCAGGCCTACTTCCAGTACGACTCCAAGAAGACCGGCGGCGTCACCGTCTCGCACCTGCGCTTCGGTGATTCCCCGATTCGCTCGCCGTACTACGTGACCAAGGCCGACTTTGTCGCCTGCCATAACCCCAGCTACATCGTTAAGGGCTTCAAGATGGTCCGCGACGTCAAGCCGGGCGGCACCTTCCTGGTCAACTGCCAGTGGAGCGACGAGGAGTTCGCCGAGCACATGCCCGCCGTGGCCAAGCGCTACATCGCGAACAACAACGTCAACGTCTACCTGATCGACGCTATCGACCTGGCCGCTAAGGTCGGCATGGGCAAGCGCACCAACACGGTGCTCCAGTCCGCCTTCTTCGCGCTGGCCAAGGTCCTGCCCGCCGAGGACGCCCTGCAGTACATGAAGGACGCGGCTACCAAGTCCTACATGAAGAAGGGCCAGGCTATCGTCGACGCCAACCACAAGGCCATCGATGCCGGCGCTACCGCCTTCCGTAAGTTCGAGGTTCCGGCCGACTGGGCTACCGCCGAGGATGCCGCTCCCGTCGAGCTCTCCGAGGAGACCAAGTCCGCTATCGCCCAGCAGGTCAAGAACCTGCTCGAGCCCATCGATCGCATGGACGGCGACAGCCTGCCTGTTTCCGCCTTCGTCGATTGCGCCGACGGCCAGTTTGAGCTGGGCGCCTCCGCATACGAGAAGCGCGGCGTCGCCGTGGTCGTTCCCCACTGGGACGAGACCAAGTGCATCCAGTGCAACCAGTGCGCCTATGTGTGTCCGCATGCCACCATCCGTCCGTTCGCGATGACCGAGGACGAGGCTGCCGCCGCGCCCGAGGCTACCCGCACGCTTGACGCCATGGGCCCCAAGGCCAAGGGCATGAAGTTCACCATGGCCGTGTCTCCGCTCGACTGCATGGGCTGCACCAACTGCGTCAAGGTTTGCCCCAAGGGCGCCCTCGAGATGGTTCCCACCGAGCAGGAGATGGACCAGCAGCCCGTTTGGGACTACATGGTCGAGAACGTCTCCGAGAAGAAGGAGCTCATCGCGGCCAACGTCAAGGGCAGCCAGTTTAAGCAGCCCTACCTGGAGTTCTCCGGCTCCTGCGCCGGCTGCGCCGAGACCGCCTATGCACGTCTGGTGACCCAGGTCGCCGGCGACCGCATGTTCATTTCCAACGCCACCGGCTGCTCCTCCATTTGGGGCAACCCCGCTGCCACCGCTCCTTACTGCAAGGACAAGGACGGTCACGGCCCGGCGTGGAACAACTCCCTGTTCGAGGACAATGCCGAGCACGGTCTGGGCATGGCCGTTGGCTACGAGGCCGTTCAGAAGAAGCTGATCGCTGCTACGCAGGAGATCATCGCCGCTGACGGTCCGTCCGACGAGCTCAAGGCCGCCGGTCAGGCTTGGATCGACTCCGTCAACGACGCCGAGGCCTCTAAGACCGCTGCCGCCGCCTACGTTGCCGAGCTCGAGAAGTGCGGCTGCGACGCCTCCAAGGCGATCCTCGCCGACAAGGCTTACCTCACCAAGAAGTCCTTCTGGATCTTCGGCGGCGACGGTTGGGCTTACGACATCGGTTTCGGCGGTCTGGGGAGGGTCTGAG
>OGQX01003230.1_pt1 | contig 11366 bp, 4 predicted proteins | sample 1553291 | NCBI WGS metagenome assembly OGQX01 (sample SAMEA2580030, study PRJEB22360) | human gut metagenome | biome: human gut; feature: human-associated habitat; material: faeces | place: Denmark | collected 2008/2010
CCCGACTGTCCCGGATACCATGCCTGCAGAATGGCTTGGCAGTGTTCCGTTTCGGCTTTCATGGCAATGGGCGAACCCGAACAGTTTACGAAGATAACCTTCTTGCCTGCATCGTGAAGCGCTTTAATCATTTCCCGTTGAACGGCAGGCAGTTCGATGTCCGTGCGGTCTCCTCTCTTGAAGCCGGGCAGGTCAACGCCCATCTCTTCTCCTTCCAGTTGAGGGGATATGCCGCCTGCAAAAATCACGATATCGGCATCTTTCACTTTGGCTACCGAGCGTTGTATGTCGCACTCTTCCTTGAAGCCGATGTCGAAGTTGAGCTGGGCATCGCTGGCAAAGTATTGGAAGCGGATTTCAATGTCATACGATTTGCCGGCCTCTACACGCATGCCGTGTGCTTGCGGACGGCTGCCGTGTTTGTTGGTGAAGCTCTTCACCTCTTTGCCGTCGACGAGCAGCTTTACGGAACCGTAGCAGTAGAAGTCGAACACAACATCGCCGCTCTCCCGGGGAGTGAATACGCTTTGGTAAACGGCAGAGAAATCGGTGAGGTTTACGCCCGGTGCAAAAACAGTGGCTCCGGAAGTACAGAGATGGAACGGAGTGCTTAGCTGTGCCGTGGCTGCGGGTTCGCCCTTGAACTCCGTATTGTTCCAGTAACGGGCGCTGAAGCCGGGGCCGTTTTCGGATTTACACTGGCTGAATACGCTGCGTATCAATTTCCTTTCCACCCATGAACAGCCTTGTTCGTAAATCAGTTTGTCGTCTTTGCCCATGGCCGATCGGATACCGTCCAGAATGGTGATGGTACGTTTGGGAGTACCGTTGTAGTTTCCCCACTGCATCACGGAGTCGTTGGCGTTGGGACCCATTACGGCGATGACTTTCCCGCCGCGTTTGAGGGGAAGGATGCCGTTTTTGTTTTGTAACAGTGTCATGGACTTGCGTGCCATGTCCAGCGACAGTGAATCGTGCTTGTCGGAGCCGACTACGGAATAGGGTGTCTGTGCCCAGTCCACCCGGCTGAGTTCGTCCATCTCGCCCAATTCGAAGCGTGCCTGTAACAGACGTTTTACGGAGCGGTCGATGTCTTTTTCATTGATGAGTCCTCTTTTTACTCCTTCTATCAGCGAACGGTAATTGGAACCGCATTCCAGGTCTGTTCCACTCAGTACGGCGGCAGAAGAGGCGGAAGCGGCATCGGGGTGGGTTTTGTGTCCTTTGGCGTTGTGGAAATCGCTGATGGCGCTGCAATCGGATACGACAATACCGTCGTATCCCCACTCTTCGCGGAGAATATGCGTCAGCAGGCGGTTGCTGCCGCAGCAAGGTTCACCCTCGAAGCGGTTGTAGGCACACATCACTTCTTTTACCTTACCTTCTTTTACCAGTGCTTCAAAGGGCGGCAGGTAGGTTTCGTACAAATCGCGTGGGCTGATGTTCTCCGCATTGAAGCTGTGGCGGTTCCATTCGGGACCGGAGTGCACGGCGAAGTGCTTGGCGCAAGCGTGTACCTTATCGTATTTCCGGTTTTCGTCCAGGCATTGCAGGCCTTTTACAACATTTACGCCCATAACGCTTGCCAGATAAGGGTCTTCACCGTATGTTTCTATACCCCGTCCCCAGCGAGGGTCGCGGTAGATGTTCACCGTGGGTGTCCAGATGGTCAGCCCTTGATAGCGTTTGTAGCTGCCCTCTTTCGAGTAGACGGCATTCTTGGCGCGTGCTTCGTCGGATACGGCAACGAAAGCTGTATGTAAAGCTTCGGGAGAGAAAGAAGCCGCCATGCCGATGGGTTGCGGAAAAACGGTTGCCAAACCGCTGCGTGCTACTCCGTGCAATGCTTCGTTCCACCAGTTGTAGGGCTTGATACCCAACCGTTCCACGGGTTTTGAGTTGTCCATCATCAAGGATACTTTCTCTTCCAGTGTGAGTTGTTTCACTAAATCTTCCGCACGCTCTGCCGGACTGTAGCTGTTGTCCTTATAGACGGACTGTGCAAGGCTGCTACCCGAAACAATGAGGCAGGTAAGCAAATAGGTTATTTTGTTTCTCATGATTATATGAATATAGTTGTTTTTTTCTGTATGCTTTGATAACGTTTTGATATCAACATTTATTTTCTTGTGATACGGAACCAGTCTACATCCGTCCAGCCACCGTCGTTGGTGCGGATAGCGGGGCGGGGACAAAATGTTCCTACTTTGGCTCCTATCCATTTGCCTTCACGGGCTTGGAAGGTTTCGCCGAGCGGACGGAATTTCTTACCGTCGAGGCTGTAACTGAAGTTGCAGCGTACCAACAGGTCGTCCGTGCCTTTCACTTTACTGCCGTCGGCGCTGAACTTCACTCGCAGGTAGAGGGTAGAGTCTTTTACGGCAACGCTGTCATTTGTTTTTTCGGTGCCGCCTCTGTCTGCTTTCCGGCAGGCGATTTGCGAAAGTACGGTTCCCTGTTCCGTATTCTCCAGTATGAGTCCGGCATAATCCATGCCCATGACTACCAATCCGGTACGCTCGCCTTTGTACTTCGGGTTGGGGCGGAAGGTCAGTTTCATGGTTGCGGTGAAGTTGTCCGACGGGGTTTTCTGCAACAACAGGTTGGGCACATCCCACAAGCTCTTGTAATTATCCGGAACGGGATAGGAGTAAAGACGCACCATACTCCGGTCGCCGGCGTAATATGCCCATTTATCATTGATGTTGGCGTGCCACTGCCATTGCGGAGACAGGGTGTAGCCGTCGAACTCATCGCTTTCTTGCGGAGTACATACGGGGTATGTCTTACCTACATCGGGCTTGCGGTAGGTCAGTACGGGTTCGCCGCATCCGTCCCCGTCTTTATCTGTTCCGATTACAGGCCAGTCGTCAATCCACTTCATGGGTTGCAGATGTACTACACGGCCGTAGGCGCCTACATCCTGAAAGTGCATGAACCAGTCTTCACCGGTAGGCGTGTCCACCCAGCCACCCTGATGAGGCCCGTTGACGGGTGAGTTACCTTGTGCCAGTACGGTACGGTTTTCGTAAGGGCCATAGATGTTACGGGAGCGAAGCACCACTTGCCAGCCGGTAGCCACGCCGCCGGCAGGGAGGAAAACGTAGTAATAACCGTTGCGTTTGTACAGTTTCGGCCCTTCGCACGTGCCGTGATGTTCGTGTCCGTCGAAGATGATGCGGGAAGGACCGATGACTTGGGTGGCGTCGGCGCTCAACTCGCAGATGGCGATGACGCTTTTCAGCCCGGCGCGGCTGCCGGCGTATGCGTGTGCCAGGTAGACTTTGCCGTCCTCATCCCAAATGGGGCAGGTATCGATAATGCCCTTAATCTCTTTTACAAGTACGGGCTTGCTCCACGGACCTTCTGCCCGGGACGACTTTACCATGAATATGCCTTGGTCCGGGTCTCCCCAGAAAATATAGAATTCGCCGTTATGATGGCGGATACTGGGAGCCCACACACGGTTGCCGTGTTCCGGACGTTCGGGAGTGGTGACCGGAGGAAGGGCGGCGGGTACGGCGGCGCTGATAATAGACCAGTTCACCAAGTCTTTGGAATGGAGAATCTGTAGTCCGGGCAGACAGCCGAAACTGGACGACGTCAGGTAGAAATCGTCACCCACGCGGCAGACATCAGGGTCTGAGTAGTCTGCATAGAGAACAGGGTTCTTGTAGGTGCCGTTTCCTTGGTCGGCTACCCATACTTCGGAAACATAGTTTGATTGTTGGGCCTGGGCACCAGTCGTTAGTACACCGGCAAGGCAGGCGATAATCCATTGTTTTTTCATCTTTGAGTAATCGTTTTTTATGGTATTCCGTTTAACGATTGCAATAGTACGCGCTTTCCGGTTTTTAAACGGGTAATATCCGGTCGAAAGAGTGTGTTTTTTATTCGGAATGTTTTTTCATTTTCTCTCTTTATATTCCGAAGGTGTGACCCCCATAACCTTTTTAAAGCATTTGCTGAAGTACTTCGGATCGCTGAATCCGGTCATATAAGCAATTTGCGAGAAGTTATACTCTCCGCTGTCTATCAGTTGTACGGCGCGTTTGATGCGGATTTCGCGTATGAAATCCACGGGAGTAAGCCCGATAATCGATTTCAACTTCCGATAAAAGATAGTACGGCTCATCATCAGATGCTCGGCAAATGCGTCGATCGTCAGCTCCGAGTTGTCCATTTGCTGTTCCATAAACTCCATAACCTTTTGCATGAATTGTTCGTCAAAAGGAGTAATCTGAGGTTGTGAAGGGGTGAGGTTGCCGGAGATAATGGCGTTCTTGCTTTCAGTGAGTTGCGCCATGTACATTTCCTGCAACGATTTGCGTTGGCGGAGGAGCGTGACGATACGGGTTTTCAAGTAAGTGGCGCTGAAAGGCTTGGTTATATAGTCATCTATTCCCTGCTCCAGTCCTGCTATGCGATCGTCCAAAGATGCCTTTGCCGATAGTATGATGATGGGAATGTGGCAAATGGAATTGTTTTCTTTGATGTGCTTCACCATTTCCAATCCATCCATGACGGGCATCATGACATCGCTGATGATTAAGTCCGGAAGATTGTCTATGGCAGATTGCAGCCCTTCTTCTCCGTTGGAAGCTGTGATAACGGTGTAGTCTCCCGACAGGCTGTTCCTTAGGAAAGTCCGCAGTTCTTTGTTGTCCTCTACCACCAGAATGGAGTGGCAGTCGGTGGTATTATTGTCATAAATCTCTTTTGCATCTGTTCCTTTTGTGTCTTCATCGGTGGCAGTCGGAGAGGATGACTGAGCATCGTTCAATATGAATTCCGCTTGCGTATCTTTCTCGAAAGCTTGCTTTTGCAGAGGCAGGGTTACGGTAAAACGGCTGCCCACACCGGGCTGGCTGTCTACTTTGATGCTACCGTGGTGAATCTCTACCATCTCTTTTACCAGTGATAGTCCGATACCCGATGAGGGCTGGAGAATATTCTCCTTTACCAGTGTTTCAAAACGCTGGAAAAGGGTACGCAACTTTTCCGTTGCGATTCCGATTCCTTCGTCCGCCACTTCGATGTCTATCGTGTCTTTATGTGGCGTAACTTTGACTGTGATAGCTTTGCCGTTGGGAGTATATTTGAATGCATTGGAAAGCAGGTTAAAGAATATCTTTTCGAATTTGTCCCGGTCTATCCAACCGAAAACAGATTCGGTCGCAGATTGCATCCGGTAATCAATCTCCTTTTCTTTGGCTATCAGCCGGAAACTGTCCATCACTTTCTGCAAGAGCGGAATAAGGTCTGTGTTTTCCACTAACAGCTTCATCTTCTGATTTTGTATTTTGCGGAAATCCAGTATCTGGTTCATTAGTCGGAGCATCCGTTCTGTGTTCCTGCGCACAAGGGTCAGGTGCTCGCGGGCAGTGGGAGACAGGGGCTCGTTCTCCAGGACTTCTGTAACCGGACTGCCTATCAGGGTCAACGGAGTACGCAGTTCGTGGGAAATATCGGTGAAGAAACGTAGCTTGACATTTGCGAGTTGCTGTTCCATGTCTACTTGGTGGCGCAGACGGTAAATATAGAACAGAACATATACAATGGTGGCGGTGAACAGGACAAACAGAATGAAATAGAGTAGCCATGCCCAATAGGTTTCCCAAAATGTCGGGAGTACATGGATGGATAGCGTACGTATGTTGTCGGTCCATACTCCGTCGCTGTTGGTCGATTTGATTTGTAATTGGTACTGTCCTGCCGGCAGATTGATATAGCTGGCGGAACGGTTGTTGTCGACTTCATTCCATTCGTCTTCCAGCCCTTGCAGGCGATAGGCGTAAAGTATATTGTCGGGATTTACGTAATCGAGTGCGGCAAACTGGAAAGTAACGTTCCGCTGGGATGCTTTCAGTTCCAGTTCTTTCAGATTGTCGATTGGATGGTCTGCCGGATGCCCTTGTATTTTAAATCCGGTAAATACGATAGGGGGTACATAGGTACTTTTTCGCATCTTATCGGGAGAAATTTCCAGAAAACCTTTGTCTGTACCCAATACGATTTGTTTGCGGGCGTTAATGACAGGGAGAGCTTCTGAGAAGTTGAACTGTTGCTGGTAGGTGGAGCCAAGCATGTAGTTTTCAAAAGTCTCGTTGTCGGGATTAAATCTGGATAGGGCTATTTCGGAAACTATCCAAAGGTGATTGTGGGTGTCTTCCGTCATTGAGAGTGTCAGGTCGGAGGCTAATCCGTTGCTTTGGTCGTAGTTCTTGAAGCGTATTTGTTCGCTGAGCAATTGACCGGAGATAATTTTACTGATACCGCCGGTGAAACTTATAACGTATGTCGTCTTTCGTTTGTCTGTATAGATGTGCGTAATGTCGTTGGTGGAAAGACTGTTTTTATCGCCCGGCTGATGGCAGTTTCTGTAGAACTTTACCTCTTCGGGCAATTCAAACTTATTGGAGAAAGTGAGCAGTCCGTTCGTGGTACCTACCATAAGTACGCCGCCGGGAGCTTCGGTGATGTTACGCACTTTCATTCCATAATCCGTGGGATAGTTTTTCAGTTCATTGTTGCTATGGATGAATATGGGTGTTTGGTCATTTCGCCGGATCAGCAGGTTTAGTCCGCCACCATAACAACCTATCCAGATGCGGTTGTGGCTATCCTGAAAAATGGAGTATATGCTGTTGTCACTTATACTGTAAGGATTGTTCGGTTGGTGCTTAAAGCAAGTGACGGAATATCGATTTATTCCTTTGGGAGTCAGTTGGAATAATCCGGCGCCTTTCGTACCCAGCCAGATGTTCTTCTCTTTGTCTTCCATGATGGCGTATACGCCGTTGTAGAACAGTTGTTTCTCTTTGACAATATTTCCCTGTGGCGAAAGGTAGCCTTCCAAACTTCCGTCGGGGGCATATATCTGGATGTAACTTGCTTTGGATGCGCTCCATAAGCGATTGTTGCTGTCTCGCAGGAAGGCACGTGTTTCTGCTTCGTAATCGGTTTGGTTGAATTGGAAACTTTGAGGGAAAAAACTTATCCGGTCTATTCCGCGTGCAGTGGCAAGCCAACAGTTTCCTTGTGTGTCGAGAGTGTAAAAGCGTACCAACGGGCTGAATATGGATTTAGGATTGTCAGTGTCGGTAAGCAGCGGTTTGAGTCTTTTTTCTTTCCGGTCGTAATAAGAAAGGTTACCGTTGGTGGGCAATACCCATAGGTTACCGGTTTTATCTTCGAATATCAGTTTACGGCTGTTGCGCCCGTGCCTGATAACTTCATTCTGGGGAGTAAACAGGTGCTCTTTTTCATCACAGCCGGGCAAGATACGGATGACGCCGGAGCTTTGGGAGAATACCCAAATATTTTGTTGCTTGTCTTGATAGACCTGTTCCACATAATTGGAAGGTTGGGTGGATGTACGAATATCGATTTGGCGGAATGTATTGTCGGGAGTGGAATACAGTATCAGACCATTGTCCGTACCTAATGCCAGCGTTTCTGTTCCTATTGCAGTAACATTGGTTATTCTGTTGTGAGAACAGGGGATATTGATAAACTTCAGCTTTTGGGTTTGGAAATTGTATTGAGCCAGTTTACCCTTGTCGGCAATCAGATATATATTCTCCTTTATTTGTGTGATATATTGAAATGGAAAGTCGGTGTCTACCCTTTTATTTCCGACAATGGTGACGCCTTTGTTGGTCAATATCCATTCGTCTTCATCGGAATCCTGATAAACGGTATAGATACGGTCTCCTTTCAGATTCTTGGTGAATGTGGAGTACAGTGTGATACCTTCTCCGTGTTTGCATAGTTGTTCATCGGCTCTATATGTGTATCCGTTTTTGCAGATAATCCACGCTATGCCTTTCTTCAATGACAATATGCGTGAGACATAGTTAGAGTGCTTGGTTGTAATTTCAAGAGGTTGCAATACATCGATGAATTTTTCCGTTTCCACATCGAACAGACAGGCTTGTCCGTCGTAGGTAGGACACCAGATATCTCCGTATTTGCTTTCGGAGATTGTTCCCATACGGTTGCTGCCGAAAGCGTAACGGTCTTCCTGAGAAGTCTTGTAGGTTTTGAATGTGTATCCGTCATATTTGCTCAGTCCGTTCCAAGTGCTGAACCAGATGAAGCCTTTTTGGTCTTGAAGTATTCCCATTACATTTCCTTGGGCGAGACCGTCATTGACAGAAAAGTGCTTGACCTGACAAACCGGTTGGGCAATGATGAATACGGTTATTGATAGCAAAAGAATAAGAACATCGAGTCGTTTCATTGTATTTACTTTAAAGCTATAGCAAAAATAAGTAAATACCTTCAATTAGGAAATAAGGAGAGGTAATATGAACGGAAAATACACCATTTCGCCTGTTTTTTACTCCAATGAGGTAAATATAGGAGGTATGGGAAGCGAAATCTTACGTCATACTGTCATTCAGAGACGTGTAGCAGTAAGCTTATATAGGGGAGGGAGGCTTTTCATTGCTACGAGTCTCTGAATGACGGGATATGTTTTTTTATCTTTTAATCAGCGGTTAAACCAAAATCTCTTATCAGCGGTATGTCGTTTTCGTCTACCCCCAACTTGATGAGCATCTCCTTGTCTTTATCGAACATCTCAAGAAAAGTCTCCCGGTTACCGCTTTCCGAGGTAGCTTTTCCGTACAGTTCGGCAGCCTTTTCCATATTTCCCAATAGCAATGCTGCGTGTCCGGCATTGAGGTAATCTGTGGAAAGCGGTTTCAAGGCAAGTATCTTGTTGTAATACCGCATGGCCTGTTCAATTTTTCCGCTGACAAACGAGCACCAGCCTATGGCACGCCATGCCTTGATGCAGTCGTTTTCCATGAAATCCAGCTTAAAGAAACATTGCAAGGCTTCTTCGTAGCGTTCCTGCTCCGCCAGGCAACTGCCGATAAGGAATGGCAGGTTTCTGTTTTCCGGTTGCATGGCTTCCGCTTTTCTGTAATATTCCAATGCCGTTGCAAAGTCCCGCAATTGGCGGTGGCAGGTGGCGAGGTGGCGGATAGTCCATACATGGTCGGGTTTCAGCACATCGGCTTTCCTATAAGCCTCGATAGCTTCTTTGTAACGTTTCTCTTTTTGCAGGCAATAGCCGGTCTTTTGGAAGATTTCCGCATCGGCATGGTTCATATCCGTTATTTCTTTATAGATGCTTAAGGCCTCTGCGGGATGCTCTTTGCGGAAATGGAAGTCGGCTATAGTTGCCCATAGTTCGGGCTTGCACAAAATATCTTTCAGTGCCGGTATGCGGTGCAGGGCTATTTCTTCCTTGAAAATATCACGGTACTCATGGCGGCGCTGGCTTAACTTGAAGAACCGGTATAAATCGTGGATATACTGGTTGCTGATAACATCCGGCCGCAAGGCATACTGTCTCAGGCTGGACGACTTGCTTTCGTCCAGCAGTTCATTCAAATCCTGTGATGTCATTTGGCTGAGCATCATATTACGCTGCGCTTGCGGTATATGTGCCATGGTAAAGCATAATGAATACTTGTCGCTGTTGCAGAAAAAGCCCGATTGCAGTATCAGTGACAGGACGGCGTTTTCTCCGGTAGGCTTCAGTCCGAACTCCCGTATGATGCTGGAATGCTGCATGTCGAACGGATAGAACCAGTTATGCGGATTTTGAAAGAACGGGTAACTCTTGAGTTGGGCAAACGTACTCATATATACATCGGCTCCTTCCAGTTGAAGTTCGTTCATCTCGCGTATCTTGTCGCCCAGGCCCGATTCCTCGAATGCTTTCTCCCAGTCCGGATTGCGGTCGTCTTCATCAATGTTTTCTTCGAAGCCGTACTTCATGTTGCGCATGATGGTGACGTTTTTCATCATTTCCGGAATGATTTCTTCACGCATCTTCTTGTCTATCTTCTCTGTCTCACGGCTGCGGAGTAGCTGGATGTAAACCCGGTTCAACTGTTTGCCGAAGCTGCCGTCCTCATCGAGAAGCGATAACTTTGCCATCAGCTCCGGGTATAGCCGCAAGCGGTTGGAGTGTATGTGCAGTATGATGGCAATAATCACCAGGGCGCGCTGGCTGACTTGTGTGTCGGCGTGTGTTGCGGCATCCAGTAACCATGAGAATTTCCGCGGATCGAAACATTCCATCAGGCTGAGCAGGATGGCTCCGGTGAACAGACACAAGTCATTTACCGGCAACAATTCGGACTCCAGATACAGCCTGGCTTCCTGTTCTTCTTCTGCCGTCCAGCCACTGTTGCCCCATGTAGTGAGGAATAGATATTGGGCAGTGCCTTCATGGCGTTGCAGGGCGCTGTCCAGACTTTGTTTGTTGTCCGGCATAAGCTGGCAAACCGCCATATCGTCAGGAAAAGATTCCAGAACTTTCAGCCAGGAAGACATGCCGTAACCGGCTACCATATTCTTTTTGTTCTTGTGCAGGGAGTGGTAATAACGGGTGGAAACCTCATCGAGCAGGCTGATGCGGGTCTGTTCGGCAAGCTCCCAGGTTTCTGCCAGAAGTTGCCGGTATAGTTTCTGCCGTTCCGGATCGTTTACGCCCTGGCGCATGTACTGTAACATGTATTGGTAGGACACCTTAGCCTGCTCCAGACGGTTGCGGAGCGTCCAGTCGTTGCAGTTCCATAAAAAGGCTTCCAGTTGTACTTGAGCCTCTTTCAGACGTTTCTGTTCCAGTAGATTGACTATATGCTGATATTGCTCTTGTATGGCTTGCTCGTTCATAAGATTGTATTCATTAAGTGATTATACTCTACAAATGTACAAAAAGAATGCCAGAATGTTTTCATAAATCAGAAACGCACCTGCAATTGTGCCTGCAGCAGGTTGGAGTTTTCCCCTTTGTGGGGATCGCAATAGGTGTATTGCGCCTGCAAGCGGCATTTGGGATAGAACCACCATTGCACGCCGGCCACATAGTTGCTCTGTTTGTAATCCTGCGCTTTGTCTTTGTTGAAATAATCATAGGATGCTACAATGTCGAATTTGGGAAGTACATGTACGGATGCGGTTGCATAGTATCCGTCGCTTTTTACATGTCCGTCTTTGCCGGCAAGGTATTCGGTACGCAGGCTGACAGGCTTTGTCTGTATGGTGGCGCCTGCCGACCAGCGGTTGCGTGTGTAGCTGTCGCCTATCGCTATATCTGGATTGACGGAAGAGGCGGCTACAGCACAGCCTTTGCCCTTGACGAACGAGCCGCCCACCGACAGCCAGTCGAGCGGATGAACCATCAGGCTGCCTACTATGTCTTTTTGATTGTTCTTGTCTTTCAGATTAATGCCTTGCCCGTTCATGACGGCAAGGTTATAACTCAGCTTTTTCTTGAAAAGGTCGCCGTAGATAAGGATACCCATGTCACGGCCGCTGTTCGAGCCGTAGAGTGGATC
>OGQX01003233.1_pt1 | contig 11358 bp, 9 predicted proteins | sample 1553291 | NCBI WGS metagenome assembly OGQX01 (sample SAMEA2580030, study PRJEB22360) | human gut metagenome | biome: human gut; feature: human-associated habitat; material: faeces | place: Denmark | collected 2008/2010
TGAGATCTATTCAGACTACGGTTTTATCCCTTAAAAACTACAACATAGCGAAAAAGAAAAGAAAGAATTAGAAATTACTAGTATTATTGTCATTCCTCTTCTTTTCTTTATTCTTGCTTATTTTACTTTTAATCCGCAAAAAAATCCTTTTTTCTTTGATCCAATTAAGGAAGACTACGGTTTAAACCAAGGACTTTCTAGTAAATGATTCTACATCTCGGTGGAGATATAAATCTATCGTTCCTTTATCGACAATTTTTACCCACCCTAGTCCATTGATGACTAGGTCTTCATGATATTTTATCTCATAAGTGACTTTAGCCAAGTCTTTTAAGGATGTTTGCTTATTGGAAACACGTCTTACTTTTATATCGTTAGAAACAAAGACGGTAAAGCTATTTTTTTCTCCTTCGATATAATCAATACGCGCAAAGTTACCAATCAATAGACATTGGTTCTTTTTTAATTGATAGGTTTTTGGTTTTATTTCTTTTTTAGGACTCAATTTCTTCAAAAGACTGGTATCGATATAGTTGATTAAACTTCCTCGATCGACTAAGCCAGGAGTATCGATTAATGTCAATTGCTCATTTAATTTGATTTCAATTTTATTTAACGTTGTGCTGGGAAGTGGTGAAATGGTTAAGTCCCCAGTATTTTCGGAATAATTTTGGATCAATTTATTAATTAAACTACTCTTTCCGGTATTGGTATGCCCTACTACATAAACTCGGTGACTTGTTTTCCATTTGTTGATTTTGTTAAGAAGGGTGTCGATTTGATAATTTTTATTGACACTGATGACAACGATATCTTCATAACGGAGGTTCATGAGATGGAAATATTCAACAATTTTTTCATCCGAAATACTCTTAGGAAGAACATCACGCTTATTCAAAACCAAAATCATTTTATTAGGAATATAATTACGAATCTGGTTTATATCCCGATCAATGTTGAGTAAATCTACAATATGTAAGACTAGATCTTTAGTTTTTCCTACGGATTTTAGAATTTCAATATATTCTTCGTTTGATTTGGTCGTCACTTGATATTCGCCGTAGTTTTTCATTCGAAAGCAACGCTGACAAAGGTTGTTTTCTAACGAACTAACATAGCCTTCCTGGGTAATATTTTCATCTTGGAGAATAACTCCACACCCGATACACTTTTTATTTTTTGACATAATAACTTCCTCTTTTCATCACTTTCTTTTTTTCATAATAGTGAAAAATTTTATTTTCAATATAACGATTCAGTGTCGTTATTTTCAAATCTTTTTTTCCTAGGGGATCGACAAGAACGGTATAAGCAGTCATGCGATTGCCAACAAAAATATCGGTTACTAGTTGATCTCCAATCATGGCCATTTCTTGTTTTTGAAGATGATGTTTCTTTTTAATTTTTAAATAGCCAAATGGAAGTGGCTTCATCGCAAAAGATACATAGTCACAATTTAAAAAAGAAGCATATTCTTCTACTCGGTTACGACTGTTATTAGAGATAATTACAATTTGAAAGTCTTTCTTTAAGCGGTCAAAAAGTTTTTTTGTTTTTCCATCCATTTTCTTTTGATCAATTAAAGCAATGGTGTTATCTAAGTCGAAAATTAGACAGTGGATCTTTTTTCTTTTTAATTCTTCGTAGTCAATATCAAATATATTTTTTACATACATCTTAGGATAAAAGCACCTCAAAGTTATCACCTGTACTTATTATATAAGATTTTGATGACAAAGTACAGAAAAAGTGATGGCAAGCATCACTTATTTGTTAGGAAATTTTCTCATTATGATGAGTTTTTTGAGTCTGGAAAGGCTGTTGATGACTTAGTTGTTCTTCTAGTGTGGTTCATGGATAACTGCTTTTGTTTAATCTATTTAGTTTAATTGATACTAATTAATGACTTTAAATTTCACCATCTTGGTATTCATATCTATTGCTTCAAAGGTGTAGCCATTTTCTTTACCATAACGAATGATGTCTCGTAAAGCGTCTCTAGTGTGAGGTTTGATATCATGCATTAACACAATATTTGCCCGCGATTTTGATAAACCTTTAGTTACATTGTCATATACACATTGTTTTTTGTCGCTAACACTACTTTTTGCACATTGCCAAGCATCACTTGCATCTACATTCCAATCGTAATAACGATATCCTTGATTTAATACTGCTTCAGTTAATGTAGTCATAATTCCCTGAGAATATTTCTTGCTGACTGTATTACTGCTTCCTCCTGGGAAACGAATAATTTTAGACTCATGGCCAGTAATTCGCTTTACTCGATCTGAAACAACTTTTAAATCGTTAAAATAGTTATCTACTGATGCATAAACTTGATCGTAGCGATGAGACGCTGTATGTAGACCTATTGTATGTCCTTCATCATATGCACGTTTAATCAATTCATCGGGACCATTATTGGTAACAAAGAAAGTAGCTTTTACGCCTTCTTCTTTTAAAATATCTAGTATCTCTCCTGTAGTTGCTGCACTTGGTCCGTCATCAAAGGTAAGATAAATGACACCTGCTTTACTTACCCCACTATCAGGATCGGTTCTTTCCGATACGATTACCGTTCTAACTACTGTTGCGGTATTTCCAGCTTGATCGCTAACTGTATAGGTCAAGGAATAGGTTCCTAGTTTACTTGGGCTTACTTGGCCACTTACTTTTACTTTACTGGTTATATCTCCTTCACAATTATCATTCGCTGTATAGCCTGGTTCTTGAAAAGCACTATTTGGCGTAATATAGATAGTTGATCCACCCTTTAACGTAATTGTTGGTTTTTCTTGATCCACTTGCTTAATTAACCGTTCTTTCTGAACGGTATTTCCTGAAGAATCGCTTACTGTATAGATATAACGATCCGACTTTTTTTCTACTTGAACTTTTTCCGTTAAATCGCCATCATATTCATCATAAGCATGATAGCCTACTTCCTGATATTCTCCGTTTGGACAAATATTTACCTCAAGATCTCCTTCTAGTTCTAAAGTAGGGCTTTGTTGATCAACCACTTGTATTTTTCTTTTCTTTTTTGTATGGAAGATAAAACGGTCTACTTCATATGTTACTTCATATTCTCCAACTTTGGAAGTATCTACCTGTCCGGTAATTTTTATGTCTTCGCTAATATTTTGTCCCAGGTAGCTAGCTTTAGCGCCTGATTCTTTATATTCTTGGTTATAGGTCAAAACTATTTTGGAATCCCCATTTAACTCAATTTTGGGTGAGGCAATAAACAGGATAGAAACGATAACCACTACAGCTAAGAATAGGAAAATTTTTAACGCAGTACCTAAATGTTTCCTTTTAGGATGCTTAAGCTTATTGTTTCGTTCTGACTTATTCGTCATGTTTTCTTGTATACTCGTCTTCTCTGACAAAATATTTTCTAATATTTTTTTCTCTTCTGATAAATCACGTACGGATGAATTTAATGGTACCTGAGATGATTTGTTTTCTGTTTGATTTCTTTTTAATTGGTCAATTCCTTTACAGTTGGATAGATATTTATTATTAAATTTCAACTCTTTTTTTGGTTCTTTTTCTTTTTTTGTTTCTTTTTGCTGTCCAAGGTCAAATTTCAACTCTTGTTCAAATTCATCCAGAGTAACTTCGTGTGAAGGGGAAGTTCTATGTTTAGTGTTTGGAACTTTAGTCGCTATATGTTTCGGACGTGTATGCTTATTTTGTGTTGATCTTCTTTTTTTCTTTTTAGACATTTACTTCACCCCAACATTCTCTCCTTATTTTACCACAAAACAAAATAATTAAAGCAAAAAAACGGAAAAAGGGTAATTATTTTACTATAACGGTGTCAAGAATAGAAACTGAAAAATTTTTGTGGTTTTTACTTATATTGATTTTTTTGTTTAGTCATCTTCATTATACCTTAATATTGGCTTATGTTACTTTAGATTAATCTTATTGAAAAAAAAGAAATGAAGTTAAATTATAAACTAACGCATAAAATTTATTAGGTGGTTGTATGTTTAAAAGATTAATCAAGTTACTGTTAGATAACTTCTCCCTATTTACAGCTTCTTATTCGAATAATGTGTTTCCAGAACCTCTTACTAAGGAAGAAGAGGAAAAATATATTGTGTTAACGCAACAAGGAGATAAAGAAGCTAGGGCTAAACTGATCGAACATAATTTGCGGTTAGTTGCGCATATCGTCAAGAAGTATGATTCCAAGGAGCAGGACGATTTGATCAGTATTGGAACAATTGGATTGATTAAGGGAATCGATTCTTATTCCAACAAAAAGGGAACCAAGATTACTACTTACTGTGCTCGCTGTATTGAAAACGAGATTTTAATGCATTTTCGTTCGAATAATAAAAATACGAAAAACATTTCTCTTAACGAATCTGTTGGATTTGACAAGGATGGAAATGAAATTACAATACTGGATGTATTAAAAGCACCTAAGCCTGATTTTATTGATGAAATTGATAAAAAAGACAATATTAAACTGTTAATTCAATATATGTCTATTCTTAGTCCACGGGAAAGAGAAATTGTTATCCGCCGTTACGGATTGAATAATCAAGAAGAACAAACCCAAAAAAGCATTGCGAAGGAATTACATATTTCCCGAAGTTATGTTTCTAGAATTGAAAAAAGAGCTCTAACCAAAATTTTAAGAGAGTTTATTAAAAATAAAATGGCAACTGATCCGAGAACTGAACAGTATAAAAACTTTTAATCTTAGTACCTTTTTACTTAAAGCTGTGGATATGTTTTAGAGAAAAAAGCGAGTAACTAATTAAGGCCTGAGCTTATACTAGTTACTCGTAATCAAGTCCATATACCATTTTATCGTAACAGTCAATATAGACAACAAGGGTTTCTTCGGAAGTATCATCTAATGAAAAAGTTACTTGATAAAGGTCGACTCCTACTAAACTAATTTTTAATTCTCCCATTTTTTCTTTTATATTTGGTTCTTCATGAAATTGAACAATTTTAATTTCTGGTTGATCCCAATTGGTAATTTTTGATTGCCATTCTCTTTTTACCGTTTCTTGGGCAATAGCAAGAATCTCACTCTCACTAAGTTTTTCTTTTTCAGAAGCGCCATCGCAAAAGCCATCTTCTACTTTAGCATCTGCGGGAGCAAAAATGATATCGCGATTAGAAGATTCTGTAAAAAGGCCACGTTGACACCGGATAACAGAAAAATTAGGGTAACGGTAAATGGTTGTTCCTCCATCCCATAATTCTTCTTTTGATTTAGCTTGTTTAAATAATTGATTTAAGGTTAATTCTTCTTGTTCTAAAGCCTCTTTCATTGTAAGAACACGATTATCTTTTAAATGGACATCAATTTTATTTAAGCATGACGTATAATATTTTTGACCATTTGAGTCAATAAATAAAAGTTCCTTGTTAGCACTCGAATCAGATGCGCAATTTTCTCGTATCGCTACTTCAAATGAAATACCTGTAAAATACCATTGATATAGAATACAACCTACTATAATTAGAATCATGATAATCGTTAGTACCAGATAATCTTTTTTTCTTTTACTTAAAGGCCTCATAGTATCCCTCCTTACTCCTTTTTGGCAATCATTATTTTGTGTTTTATGGCTATCTATATTTTCTTAACTTATAACTTTATATATTATGAGATTTACATAGTCTGTTTGATTTGTCGTCTGATTTCTTTCTCTCCTTGTTCTGCTTATTTTATCTCTATTCTACTCTTTTGTTTGTTTTTTTTATATTCTTAGTATATTATATATTTTATTTTGAAACTACTGCTTATTGAAAAAATTTTGTATTACTTCTAAGTCACTATAAGGTAAATATTCATTGTTTATGGCCATATAGTTATCGATTCCTTTACCAGCAATTAATACGATATCTTGCGGTTCAGCGATTTCTAATGCATGTCGAATGGCTTGTTCACGATCAATTATTTTCTCATAAGAACGGTCTGGTCTAAGACTAATTAATTGGTCGATAATTTCTTCTACATTTTCATTGCGAGGGTCATCCATAGTGAAAATAACATGATCAGAGTTTTCTAATACAATCTTTCCCATAAGAGGGCGTTTTTCTTTTTCTCTCCCACCAGCTGATCCAGTCACTGTAATGAGTTTTCCTTTTTGAATCGCATGAAGTAATGGATATAATTGTGTAAACGCATCTGGAGTATGGGCGTAATCCAAGACTATTGTATAGGGTTGGCCGAAGTGAAGGAATTGTACTCTTCCTTTTGGTGGTTGAATGGCGGATACCCTTTTTAAAATAGTTGGGAAAGAATATCCTAGTGCGACTAGTGTCAATAAAGAGGCACATAGGTTATAGATATTAAACTCTCCTAAAAGTGGACTATCTGTGGTATAAGTCTTTCCAGAATAACTTAAGGTTATTTTAGTTGATGAGTCTCCTAACTGATAATCGATAATTCGTAAAGTAGCTTCGGGACTTTTTCCATATGTTAGTAAATGGCGATCTGCTGGAACTAAATCGCGGCAAGAGGAAAAGTAACGATCCTCAGTATTTAAAATGCATGTACCCCCTACTCTTACTTGACGAAGTAACTGTTGCTTACAACTAACATAGTTTTCTATCGTTTTGTGAATATTTAAGTGATCTTCTGTAATATTGGTAATGACGCCTACTTCAAATTCTAGATTATCTAAGCGATGACGGAAATAGGATTCTGATGAAGTTTCTATACTCAAATATGCGCAGCCACTATCTATAAAGCGGCGAAAATATCCATAAAGGCGATCACTGTCAGGGGTAGTGTTTATGATTGGTTCATTAAAGTGAGAGCAGATAATTCCGTTTGTTCCTAGGTAGCCACAAATATCTTTACCTAATAAATCCTGAGTGATTGAAGTCACAGTAGTTTTCCCGTTTGTTCCTGTTACTGCTAGTAATTTTAATTCTTTTTCAGGATGATCATAAAAGCGACTAGCTAATAATGGAAGCTCACGATTGGTATTTTCTACTTTTATTGTTGGGATTTGTAATTGAATATCACGACTAACAACAACAGCAGAAGCTCCATTTTTTATAGCTTCGTCAATAAAATCATGTCGATCAGTGGTCACGCCTAACGTACATACAAAAATATCTCCTGGCTTTACTTCTTTGGAATTAATTTTAATTCCTTGGATTTCTACATCTTCACCTTTATATTCTGGGTACAATTCTTTTAATCGTTTCATTTTTTCCTCCTGTCATCTTTTGAATACTCGATATGGCTTAACTTTTCCCTCTATTTTAGGATAATCCTGATAAATTGCTAAAAGTTGACCGTTTTTATCAAAGAAGAGTCCATATTTTGTCACATAAGTTTTGTCTAGAAGACAACCATTAAGTATTTTTTCACCCATGTCTTCTTCTACTACTATTCTATCATATTCATCAAGAGCATCTTCTATTTTTAAAAGTTGAATTTTAGAAGTTTCTGGAGAAAGAGTAATGGCTTGTTCAAGGGTAAAGTTTCCTTGTTTGGTACGAATTAGATTGCTCATAGTACAACAAGTTCCTAATCTTAGTCCGATATCACGGATGAGACTGCGAATATACGTGCCCTTACTCACCTTAACCAAAAATTTGAAACGCTCTCTTCCTTCTTCATCAAAATGTGGTTCTTCTAGTAATTCGATAGCCAAAATCTTTACTTTTCTTTTAGGAAGAATGATATCTTGTGCTTCATTGTTTCTTGCGTATTCATATAAGCGTTTTCCCTGTACATGAATGGCGGAATATAGAGGTACTTCTTGGTGATATTCTCCCAAAAAAGAATAAAGAACTTCTTGAATTTGAGCAGTAGAAATTTGCTTTTTTTCCGTTTTTAGAACATTACCCGTAATGTCTAGAGTATCCGTTTCTAATCCGATTATGGCTTCAGCAATATATTCTTTTTCTTGATTGGTTAATAAATCTATGATTTTAGTACCATTACCAACACCTAAAACCAAGACACCACTAGCTAAAGGATCTAGAGTGCCAGTATGTCCTATTTTTTTAGTTGCTAAAATTTTACATGCTTGATTTACGATGTCGCGGCTCGTCACTCCGCTTGGCTTATTCACGACTAAGATGCCATCTACCATATTCTTTCCTCTTTTCTAAGAATAGTATATCATGGAATAGACAAAGACTCCAAATAAGAAAAATAATATTTTCAAGATCTTTGGCGAGGGATAATCGTAGAATATTCTATTGCTTTTTTGAATTCTGACTTTCTGGAAGTCAATTTTTTTATTTTCAGTCTTTTTTTATTATCTTAGTGTTGTATTTTGAATATGGACAATCATTTGTTTAAATGGTGGAACCTTCAAATTTGTGTATGTTTCTATTAAAAAAAGCCAATCTAAAAATGGTGATAAAATTGAAAATTGAAACACTTTGGAATCAAAATTTGACACAAGAAAAGGAAAAAAATTCTATAATTCCTAAGAAAACGGATATTTTAATTATTGGTGGTGGGATTACTGGGCTTACAACAGCGTATTTTTTAATGGGACAAAAGCAAGATATTACTTTAATTGATCAGGGAGAAATCGGTCATACCGGTATCACTACGAAGTCCACCGCTAAAATCAACTTTTTACAGGGAATTTGTTATCAAACAATAGAAAAAAAATTTTCTGAAAAAGCTAGTCAGCTATATTTTAAATCACAGGTCGAGGCGATGAATATAATTAAAAATATTGTTGCTAAACATCAGGTAGATTGTGATTTAGAGGCGGTAGATGCTTTTATCTTTACAAATGATGAAAAAAATATTGGCAAATTAAAAAAAGAAAAGGATTTATTATCTAGTTGGGATATTAAATGTAAAGAAATCCAGCGCTTACCTATTCCTATTCCTATGAAATATGGAGTTGGTGTTAATAATACTTATGTATTTCAACCTGTAAAATACGTTCAAGCTTTACGAAAGATCGTTGAAAAAAATATTAAGATCAAAGAGCATTGTATGGCGACGCAAATTTCTGGAAATGGACCATTTTACGTAAAAACGACAGATCAAATCATTGAGGCAAATACTGTTGTCATTGCTTGTCATTTTCCTTTTTTTCTAAAACCAGCTTTTATTCCTATAAAAAGCTATATTAAAAGAGAATATGTCAATACAGCAAAATATGAGAATTGTCCATCAAATTTTACAGCTATTAATATTGATCAAGATCTTCATTCTATTAGATTTTATCATCAGTATGTCATTTATGGTTCTAATCAACATCGTTCTACCGATCAAATAAGTTTTCATGATAATTTTCAAAAGAGTCAGACGGATTTTGAGCATTTATGGGGAAAAGCACCTGAATACACTTGGATAAATCAAGATGTTATGACTAATGATGGCTTGCCTTTTATTGGAGAAGTTAAACCAGGAATATTTATCGCTACTGGTTATCAAGCTTGGGGAATCACTAACGGAACAATTGCGGGAAAAATAATCAGTGATTTAATCAGCAATCAGGAAACTCCATATACCCAATTATTTAACCCAAACCGTTTTGCAGCGGCAGGTATCAAAGAGAGTTTGACTACTGGTCTTCATTATTTGAAGGCATATTGGCAGACTAAAGTACTAGCAAGTCCTTATTTTTATCCTGAAAACGTATATGTTGTTCCTGTAAAAGGGAAAAAATATGGGGTTTATGTTGATGAAAACAGAGTGAAGCATATTGTCGATATTGTTTGCCCTCATATGAAATGTAATCTTGCTTTCAATGAAAAGGAAAAAACCTGGGATTGCCCTTGTCACGGTTCTAGATTTGACATCGACGGTAATTTAATTGAGGGACCAAGTAAAGAAGATGTGAGTATTAAGAATAAGTCCAAATTAAAAATCAATGATAATGAAAGTAATTAAATATGTGGAAATAAGGTATAAAAAATTTGATGGTACTTAATTATTTGGGTCTTTTCAACTTGCTTTTTTGAAGGGTATTAGCTTTATTTTTTTAAAATCTATAATTTTTTTCACTTTTTTATTGACAGTTTATTTGATTATGGTATAATGGATATTGTCAACAGCTTTTATTAGTAGAAGTTGGCAGCTTGGGAAGGCTTTCTTAAGTCTGCCTATTCAAAAGAGGTTGATAATATAATTGCGGATGTAGTTTAATGGTAGAACCCCAGCCTTCCAAGCTGAATACGGGGGTCCGATTCCCCTCATCCGCTCCAGATGACTTAACAGACTCAACTGAGTCTGTTTTTTTATCCCCCCGTATTCAGTTTGGAAGATGGGGTGTCTGACTAATAATGGGTTTCTCTTTGGACTGGTTATATTACTTGTTTATCTAATTAGGGAAATTTTAGAATAACGATAATATTTTACTTTGAAACTCATGTTATAACATTTATTTTATAAAAAGCTTAAAAGACTCAAGTTGAGTCTTTTTTTCTTTAGTATTCTACATCAAAAAGTTTTATCACTTTATTTAACTTACTTCTTCTTTTAAAAAATTTTATCTATTGTTCATTACATGCTCATTCATGATTTGAATAATATCATCTGCTAAATTATACCACTTAATTTGTACACAAAATCTTTGTTTTTCATATTTAGGATTATAATTTAAACAACGATCTAACGGTTGAACAGTAAGCGGGCCAAAATGTACTCCTGTTGAATAAGTACTTCGTTTGGCTAGAATTATTTTGATGATATCCTCTTTTTTTATCCAGATGAAATCATCTCTTACTCCAAATAATATTCCATCGATTGTTATATCACTATAGTTTCCGGATAAAACAAAACGATCAATCGCCTTAAGTAAAAGTTCTTTTTGATTAAACTCCTCATTAATCATGTCGATTTGTTCTTGATATTTTTGTTTATATTCTGTCGCAGATATTCGCTTTACTCCTGTTCCATTCGTAGTTCCATCCCCATAATGATATTTTAAATATTCGATTATTGCTTCTCTTTTTACATGATTTTCAATTAAAAAGTGAATGAAACTAGATATTCCTTCCATGTGTACAGAGTTTTTAGCTCCTTTTTTTATACTAATATAGCGGTTAAGTCCGCCTATAGAAATCACAATATCATATTTTTTTCTCGTTTCATCTACCCAACAACTAATTTTTTCGTTACTTTGACAATTAGGATATAGATCTTCGATAAACATTCTATACAATGAATTTAGTTCCGTGATGAACTTGTCATTTAAGTCTTCAGCGATTTCATTTTCGTTGTCAAAACCAGTTATACTTTTATTAAATTTCATCTTATCACCTCTACTATTATTATTCTACGTCCAAGGTAATCCGTCTTAAAAAAATAGATATTTTTTTAATTTTTTCGCTATGTTGTAGTTTTTAAGGGATAAAACCGTAGTCTGAATAGATCTC
>OGQX01003252.1_pt1 | contig 11325 bp, 9 predicted proteins | sample 1553291 | NCBI WGS metagenome assembly OGQX01 (sample SAMEA2580030, study PRJEB22360) | human gut metagenome | biome: human gut; feature: human-associated habitat; material: faeces | place: Denmark | collected 2008/2010
TGCCGGCAACGCTCCGCCCTTTCCGAGCAGGAGACTTGCGATTCCGCCCAGTGTTCCGATGATGGCGAGAATCGCACACACCAAAACCGGAACGTGCAGGAACAGCAGAATGCCGCTCAGCAGCGAAACCACCAACGCCAGCAGACCGACCAACAGGGAACGGTCTTGCAGGGGATTCTTCTTTTCGTTCATATGCAAGATTCCCGATTAAGCACGCAGGGTTGCACCGTGTTCTTTCAATGCTTTCAGAACCCGTTTCATGGCTGCATCTGCCTGTTCATCGGTCAGCGTGCCTTCGTGAGAACGCATCCGGATGGAGAACGAAACGCTCTTCATACCAGCAGCAATCTGTTCGCCCTTGTAAACGTCAAACAGCGTAATCTGTTCGAGGATGTTGCCAACGGCATTCTTCATGGCAGCCTGCAAATCGCCAACCGGAACTTCGTCTGCACAAACCAGACTCAAGTCACGGGTGATTGCTGGGAACTTCGGCAGCGGCTGATAGGTGATTTCTGTCTGTGCGAGCGGCTGCATTTCGTCAATCAGCAGCTTTGCAACATAGGTGCGAGTACCGATGTCATAATTTTTCTGAACGGTTGGGTGTACTTCACCTAAATAACCAATCGGGGTTTCTCCGGCATAAATCACAGCACTTCTGCCCGGATGCAAAGCACAGATTTCACCAAACGGTGCATCTGTACCGCAAGCCTTGTAGGTGCAGTCATGCAGTCCAGCGGTTTCGAGAATGGTTTCGACCATGCCCTTGAGCGTGAAGAAGTCTGCATCATCGCCATACATACCGATGGTCAGGCGGTCTGGTTCTTCCGGCAGCTTGTCCGGAGCAGTCGGCAGATATTCTTTGCCGATTTCATACAGAGCCACCGCAGCGTTCCGGTTCTTATAGTTCAGGGACAGGGTTTCCAGCATAGATGGGAGGGTTGTTGTCCGCATAACGCTGGTATCTTCACCCAACGGGTTGGAGATGACAACGGTTTTCCGCAGGCTGCTGTCTGTCGGCAGAGCGATTTTATCGAAATACTTCGGGGAGATGAAGGAATAGGTCAGAATGCCATAGCAGCCAACTGCAACCGTTGCATTTTCCAGTGTCCGGCGGAATTTCTGCTTCGGGGTCAGGCTGGCATTGGCAACGCCCTTGATAACCGTAGACGGAATGTTGTTGTAACCGTAAATCCGGGCAACTTCTTCGGCAAGGTCTGCCGGACGTTCCAAGTCAATCCGGAAGCTTGGAGAAATGCAGGTGTCGCCGTCCACTTCAATTTCCAGCATCTTCATGGTGTCGCACATTTCTTCTCTGGAAATATCTGTACCGAGGAATTTGTTAATCCACTCTGGGTCAAACGGAATGCGGTTTCTCTGCTTTTCATTGTAATTGAGGTCAATGTGGGTGCGAACCGGTTCACCAGCACCTAACAGTTCAACCAGTTCAAATGCCCGTTCGAGTGTCCGCAGGCAGCCCTCTGGGTCTAAGCCCTTTTCATAACGAGCAGATGCATCTGTCCGCATGCCGAGTTTCTTTGCGGTGCGGCGAACCTGTACCGGTTCAAAGTAAGCAGATTCAAATACAACGGTGTTGGTATCTTCCATAATACCGCTGTATTCGCCGCCCATAACACCAGCAACGGCAATCGGCTTTTCAGCGTCTGCGATGACCAGCATTTCCGGAGAGAGGGTTCTTGTTACGCCGTCCAGTGTGGTGATGGTTTCACCCTCGGCAGCGTTCCGAACGACAATCTTTCCATCCTTGACATACCGCAGGTCAAATGCGTGCATCGGCTGACCGTATTCCAGCATGACATAGTTGGTGATGTCTACGAGGTTGTTAATCGGACGCACACCGCTTGCACGCAGCCGTTCCCGCATCCAGCGAGGAGATGGAGCAATCTTTACATTCTTGACGATACCAGCTGCATAGCGTGGGCACTTTTCCTCGTTCTGGATTTCCACCTGCAATGCGTCCTGAATGTTGCCGTCAATGCCTTGGAAGGTCGGCTTTTTCAGGTTCAGCGGAACGTGATAGGTTGCAGCAGCTTCTCTTGCCAGACCGGTAACAGACAGGCAGTCCGGACGGTTGGAAGTGATTTCAAATTCTACCGATGTATCATTCAGACCGATGGCTTCGTGAATATCCTGTCCAATCTGACAATCTTCCTGAATGAGGAAAATGCCGTCTGCAATGGCATACGGGAAATCATGAACCGTCAAGCCCAGTTCGCCGAGAGAGCAGAGCATACCGTTGCTTTCCACGCCACGCAGCTTACCCTTTTTGATTTTCACGCCGTTCGGCAGTTCTGCACCGCAGAGGGCAACCGGAACGATGTCGCCAGCTTTGACGTTTGGTGCACCGGTTACAATTTGAATCGGCTGTTCCTGTCCCACATCGACCTGACAAACGACCAGATGGTCAGAGTTTTCGTGCGGAACAACAGAAAGCAGCTTTCCGACGACAACATTTTTGATTTCGCTGCCCTCTTCGGTGGCAACTTCTACCTTTGAACCGCTCATTGTCATGGCAGCACAGAAATCTTTCACAGTGGTGTCCAGTGTGACATAATCCGAGAGCCATTTCATGGATAAATTCATGCTTATAATCCTCCTTTACGCAAATGCCTTAGAACTGTTCCAAGAACCGATAATCATTCTCGAACAACAGACGCATATCCTGAATGTTATACCGCCGCATGACAATTCGTTCCAGACCCAGACCGAATGCAAAGCCGGAATAAACATTGCTGTCAATACCGCAGCCTTCCAGAACCTTCGGGTGTACCATACCAGCACCCAGCAATTCGATGTAACCCTCTCCCTTGCAGAGCCGGCAGCCCTTACCGTAGCAGTTATAGCACATTACGTCTACTTCTGCACTCGGTTCGGTGAACGGGAAGTGGTGCGGACGCAGGCGGATTTTGCAGTCATCGCCATACAGCCGCTGCATCAGCAGTTCCAGTGTGCCTTTCAGGTCTGCCATGGTGATGCCCTTGTCTACGACCAGTCCCTCGATCTGGTGGAACAGCGGAGAGTGTGTGGCATCCACAGCGTCCGAACGGTAAACCCGTCCCGGAGAGATCACACGGATCGGCGGCTTCTGGTTTTCCATCACGTGTACCTGTACCGAAGAGGTCTGGGTACGCAGCAGAATGTTGTCTGTAATATAAAAGGTATCCTGGGTGTCCCGTGCCGGGTGATCCGGCGGCAGGTTCAGTGCCTCAAAGTTGTAGTAATCGTATTCGACCTCCGGACCATCTGCCACGGAAAAGCCCATGCCCAGGAAGATCTCCCGGATCTCGTTTTCCACGATGGTCAGCGGGTGCATACTGCCCACCTTCTGCTTTTTGCCGGGGAGCGTGATGTCCAGCGTCTCGGATTCCAGCTTGTGCGCCAGCATTGCATCTGCCAGCTTTTTCTGCTTTTCCGCCAGGGCATTCTCAATATCGGCACGCACCTGGTTTGCCAGCTGACCCATTGCCGGGCGCTCTTCGGCAGAGAGCTTGCCCATCTGCTTGAGGATGCCGGTCAGTTCACCTTTTTTGCCCAGATACTGCACACGCAGTGTCTCCAACAGCTTGGAATCTGCACAATCCGAAAGTGCCTGCTTGGCAGCGGCACGGATCGCTTCCAGTTGTTCTTTCATAATATCGTTCCTTTCCTCCGCTTTCCTGCGGTCATTTGGCTCTATGGGACACTTCATAAAAAAAGCCCTGTCCTGCGAAAACAGGACAAGGCAAATGCTTGTTCAAACCACCCATTTTCAAAGAGCCGTCACTCTTCTGTCCTTAATGCGAACGCCACATCCAAGCCTAATTCTGGAAAAATGTTTGCACTGCAAGTACACTTTTCCGGGTTCAGCCCAGCCACTCGGAAGGGAACTTCAGCATATTCCGCCGGACGGGTTCTCAGCGCACCCCGTTCTCTGTGCCGGCGGCTCCTTTTCGGCGGCGATGGGATTCCCACCGCAATTTCCGCATTTTTTCTGTCATGCGGACGCCTCAGTCTATGCCTACTCGCTTCGTCACTGTGTTTTCAAATCACATTATACCTGCTTTTACAAAAAAAATCAAGTCCTTTTGAAAATTTTTTCTTGAAATTTTTTGCGGCATATGCTATAATAGAAATTGGGTGATGCAAAAAGAGAAATGTTTTCAGCAACTTGCACAAAAAAGATGGGCAAATTCCAATTTTTACTGCAAGACGGTACAGTTTTCTTTTCGGGGCATCCTCAGCAGAACGACAGAAGAACAGGCGGAGACCGAAAATCCGGCTTGTTCGAAAAAGGAGTTTTACGCATATGGACAATTTTGCGGAATACATGGTGAAAAAACGTCCGGATTCACAGGACAATGCCAAAAAGGCTGGGATCATCCTGCTTGCAGTGCTGCTCTGCGCTGCATCTGTATTTCTGGTTTTTGTGACACACATCCCATTTATCCTGGTCATCACCTGTGCCATTATCTATGGTGCATACTACCTCATCTCCGGCACATCGGTGGAATATGAATACGCCGTTACCAACGGAGAAATGGATGTGGACAAGATCATTGCACGCCGGAAACGGGTACACCTCATCACGGTGGATGTGGGAAAGTTTGACGCTTACGGCGAAATGACCGACGATATCCCGGACAACACGGAACGAACCGTTGTGCTTTGTGCCGACAACACCGGCGAGGGCGAATATTACGCCGACCTGGAGACAGAGGAATACGGTGCAACACGCATCATCTTCACTCCCAACGACGCCGTGCAGGATGCCATTGCGGCTGCGCTGCCCCGTCAGCTCCGTTTCCAGAAAGGGCAGGCATAATGGTGCAGCTGTATCTGGAGCTGGGTTATTTTGCCGCAGTCAATCTGGTCGCATTCGCCCTTATGGGCATCGACAAGCAGCGTGCCAAAAAGCACCTGTGGCGCATCCCGGAAAAGACCTTGTTTCTGGCAGTGATCCTGGGCGGCGGCATCGGCGGCACAGCCGGAATGTTTTTCTTCCGGCACAAGACCCGGCACTGGTATTTCCGGTTCTTCTTTCCCCTGCTGGCAGTTTTGCAGGCGGCGGGGCTCATTTATCTGTACTTTATCTAGTAATCATAAAAACAAACCGCAAGGAGGCTTTCACGATGGCAAATCACGTTCTTCAAAAGCTGGGCAGTATGTTCACCGCAGCGATTCTCTGCGCATCCTGTCTGCCCTTTGGCAGCGTTTCCGCTGCCGGTAACAACACGGCAGATGCCGACATTTCCGAAACGATCCCGAATCTGGTGAAGTCACCGGAACAGCTGGTACAGGATGCCGAACGGGGCGATTTTCTGACGCTCAGCTATGCCACACTGCTGGACTGCGCCTATTCCGGCGCCGGCTATGCGTCCACTTTTTCCGAGAAAAACCAGACGCTCCTGGATATGGATCACTCCGGAAGAATCGACTCCACCGACATTTTCCTGCTGATGTACTGGTGCGCTTATCAGGGTGCTACCGGCGATTACACAGAGGATTCCATCACATTCCTGGGCGAATGGGATGCCGCAAACGGCATTGTCACAGCAGAGACCACACCGCTGGAAACGACGGTCTTTACAACGGAAGAGACCACGACCACTGCCGCTCCGGCAACCACTGTCTCCTCCGACAGCACAGCGGAAACTACCGCAGACACGACCGTGACAACTGCTGCGCCAACAACGGAGACAACAACTACTACCACAACTACGACAACAACTACTACGACCACCACGACAACTACGACCGCAGCCACCACAACGACAACGACTACCACCACAACGAACCGTGGCGGCGCATGGGCGCAAAAGGATTCTTACCGTGGCGTGGACGTTTCCAAGTATCAGACCAACATCGACTGGAAGGCGGTAAAGGCTGACGGCATCGACTTTGCGATGATCCGTGCAGGCTACGGCAAGGTCGCCAACCAGAAAGACCCTTACTTTGAGCAGAACATGAAAAATGCCAAGGCCGCCGGCATTGCCTGCGGTACATACTGGTACAGTTACGCCACTACCCCGGCTGAGGCAAGGCAGGAGGCAGAGCTTTTCGCCAGCGTCATCCAGGGATACCAGTTCGAATATCCGGTGGTTCTGGACATTGAGGACAAGGTGCAGACCGCACTGACCAAGGAACAGGTCTCCGCCGTTATCAACGCATTCTGCGAGGTCATGGAATCCAAGGGCTATTACGTTTCCCTGTACAGCTACGCAAGCTTTTTGAACACCTATGTTTATCAGTCGGTTCTGGAGGACTACGACATCTGGGTCGCACACTTCAATGTCAGCCGCCCGTCCTATTCCAAGACAAGCTACGGTATGTGGCAGTATTCCAACTCCGGCAACATCAACGGCATCAACGGCAACGTAGACCTGGACTACAGCTATAAATGCTATCCCGATCTGATGACAAAGTATCATCTGAATGGGTTCTAATGAATTGCTAAAAGCAAAGGGCATCCTGTTTCCACAGGATGCCCTTTTTATTTATGTTTGTCGATGTGATGCGCTTAATACTCACCCAGACACTGTCCGAACAGAATGCAGCGAATGCCGTCGTCTGCACCGGAATTACACGTTTGCAAGGCGATCATTTTATCGCCGTAGGTCGGCGGATCATCGTCCGGCGCATACCAGACAAGCGCCGTGGAGCGTATTTCCTCGATGTACTTCTGGAACTCTTCCTGGTTCAGTGTGATGCGGTTCCAGTAATCAAACGCTGCGCCGTCCTCGCCGTTCAGCACGGACGATGCCACGATGCGGTAGAGATAGCGTTTTTCCAGCGTTGCCACTTCAAAGTAGATGTGCTGTCTGCCCCATTCCTCTTCCTTAAAGCTCTTGACAGAGTGGAACATGGAGCCGTTGCCCATGTTGTGACCGTAGAGCAGCGTGTTTTCCGTCTCGTTGATCTTGCCACGGAAATCCTCGAAGATACTGCCGGCAGAACTGTGATTGCCTTCCCAGTCACGGTCGATATAGTAGGCATTGTCGTCCTTCTGCACAATGGGATAGTCAATGGGTGTATCATTTACATAGACCCAGCCGACCACATCCGGATTCTTTTCGTGGTGCTGTCTCACCTTTTCCATGTCGATGTGCATGGTGTAGTCATAGGTCACCGTGGTGGTCGTGGTAACGGTGGTGGTCGTGGTGGTTGTCGTAGTGGTAGTCAGTACCGGAATCGCCTCCGGCGCAGAGACCTTGTCCGCACGGCTGAACACCACAATGCAGATGATTACCACTGCCAGAAGAGCGATCCCCACAGCGATCAGGATCTTTTCCAGCTGTTTGATTTTTTTGGTTGCCAATTCAATACCTCCAGAACTGCAAATTTTTGTGCATTCCGCACCTCGTTTCATTCTATTTTAGTATACTGTTTTTTCGTTTTTTTGTCAAGCGATTTCCATAAAAAATGATGCCACGGCAGATATCGTGGCATCATAACGAGATTTCATTTTTTCACTTTCCCCAAAACACGCTTTTACTGTATGGTAAACACATAATACTTTTCTTCGCCCACATACTGGACAGCTACCTGCTGTCTGGGGTCAACGCCGGTGATGGAATAGATCAGCACCGTGTATGTGTCATCGACGTTGCTGCCCTGTGTCACACCATAGCCCAGATAGTTATCCAGCACTCCGCCGGGAACTTCATCATAGTTGGTGTCATACGGATTGTTGCGCCAGATCAGCTTGTAGTACAGGTAAATGTTCTGCCGGATAGGAACTGTCTCCGTTTCCTGTTCCTTCGAGGTCTCCGGCAGTGTTGTCACCACCGGTGCAGCCGTTGTCACAACGTCCGCTTTCTTCGAAGTCTCCGCTGCACGGGTCGTCTCCGCCGGCTTGCTGGTCTGCGGCACAGCCGTTGTTACCGCAGGTGCATTGTGCTTTCCTGTAGTCTGCGGCGCTGTGTTGTCCGCAGGTTCTTCTATCACTTCCGGAATATCTCCCGGTTCTTCTGCAATGGTTTTCGTCTCTGTGTTCGCACTGCTCTGCACCGCCGCATCTGCATCCGATGCTGTTTCCGGCAGAGTGGTTTCTGCGGTCGCCGCAGGTTCTGTCTCAGTATCCGGGCGTTCCTCCGGTTCAACCGCAGTTGTGACCGCAGCCGGCGGAACGACCTCCAGCTGGTTGGTGCCGTCCGGCATCTTGCTGTGGATGGATGCCGCAGCGATCACCACGCAGAGCAGCGCCGCCGTACAGATGCCGGTACTGGTCTGCCAGCGCAGATACCAGGGGCGTTTCTTCTGCGCAGCAGTTTTCGCATTTTCTGCCGCAGATGCCCGCCGCATGATCTCCAGATACATCCGTTTTTTCGTCTCTTCATCCGGCTGGATCTGTTCCATAGTCTGACGCAAACACTTTTTCAGCATTTCATCTTCCTGATTTCGCATACGGCTCACCTCCCAACACCTTGGACAGTCGTTTTTTCGCCCGATGCAGCAGCGATCGGACTGTAGATTCCTTTTTTCCCAGCATTCCGGCAATTTCCATGCCGGAATATCCCTCAAAATAAAATAGATACACAACGATCCGATACGGATCCGGCAGCTGCATCACCGCTGTCATCACAGCGGACTCTTCCTCGGGCGGTTCTGTCGCTCCGAGAAAGGCCTCCCAATCTTCAACTTCTTCCCGCTTGGAACGTGACCAGTGCTGCACCGCATTCTTACAGAGATTTGATGCCGTCACAATCAGCCACGCCTTTGCGTGTGCATCGTCTCCCCAAAGCTGCGGCTGCTGCATCGCCCGCAGGAATACCTCCTGCGTCACGTCCTCTGCATCCATCTGATTTTTCAGCTTTACATAGCATATCCGATATACCGTATTGACCTGCCGTGCATAAAACTGCGCAAAAGCGGTTTCATCCTGCGGCACGGAAACGCCCCCTATCGTCTGCACCTCGGCAATTTTTTCCGCAGCGCAAGCCGATTTTCTGTCCTACGCTGTTTTGCTGCTCATGCTGTCTTTCTACCTTTTATCATACAGCATAAACATAAATAAAGTATGTATAGAATGCAAACAGCAGTAAAATACTGTCTGCCGGATGCCGTTTGACAGCGGCTGCAAGGCAGCGCCCCAAAGCGCTGATACGCACTGTCAAATCGGAGTGTGTTTCCACAAAACATCTGTGAAAACACATCCCAGAGGAAATGGAAAAGTAGGAGATTCCAATGCACTCTCCCGTCGTGCGGAAGCACTGGTGAAATTGAACTGCCGTTCCTTTCTGTGCAGCATCGCCGCATACGGCGCATTCCATTTCATCAGTGTTTCCCTTTCAGCGCCTGTTTCCGCCCGGTCTCTGCGCCGCCGGAGCAACACATCCCTTTGAGCCGATTCTGTTTCCCGGCGGCACAGCCGGCAGCTGACTGCCGTCCCTTTGCCGTGCCGCCTGAAAAACCGAAACATCTCACGATAAAAAAGACACACCTTTTCATTTCCGATACGGCGGCGTTCTTCACGCCGCTAAAAATCCCTTCACTATGGATACAATCGAGCAACCCGAAATGTTGCACTTTTTCAAAAAGTTTTTTCGATTTGTAGGAATGCACAAAGTTATGACTTCAATTTGTGCATATCGTACAATTTCCGTTTTCCAAAGCAGATTTGAAAAAAAGCGTTCCATTTTCCGACGATTTATGTTATAATAGTATCAGAGTGCATTCACACAGGAATGAAACACACGCCTTTTCGGCAAAATTTCACACACAGCCATTTTTATGTGAATACACTCTGAAAAGCGAAACAGAACGGCAGTGCTGTGCATCCCTGTGCGGCATTGTCTCAACAAAGGTGGTCTTTCATGAACAAATACAAAAAGCTGGTCTCGAACACGCTGATCTTTGCCATCGGTTCGTTCGGGTCGAAGATCCTGTTGCTGCTGCTGACACGGCTTTACACCGGAAACATCAACCCCGGCGACAACAGCACCAAGGAACTGCTGGAACAGACAGCAAACTTTCTGATTCCCATTATCACATTTTCCATTGCGGACGCTGTCATCCGCTACGGCATCGACAAGAATTTTGACAACCGGAAGATCTTTACCTCCGCCTGTGTCACAGAGGCATTTGGTATCGGCGTTCTGCTGCTGCTCTCACCCCTGCTGAACTTTCTGCCCTATACCGAGGGCTATGTGGTGCTGCTGGTGATCTACTGTATCACCTCCGGTTTCCGGCAGATCGCCTCACAGTTCGTGCGAGCCAGAGGGCTGGTGCGGCTCTTTGCCATGGACGGCATTCTCGCCACGCTGACCCTGTTTATCTTTAATGTTACATTTATCGCCGGATTCCATCTGGGTGTTACCGGTTTTCTGATTTCCGTTATCCTGTCCGACCTGCTGTCGGGATTGTTCCTGTGGGGCGTCGCCGGACTGCACCGGTTCTTCCGGCTGCGGTATATGGACAAGAAGATCCTGCGCATGATGCTGCAGTTCTCCATTCCGCTGATCCCGTCCGCCCTGCTCTGGCTGGTGACCGGATTTTCCGACCGTCTGTTTGTCCGGTATATGTCCGGGCCTGCCGGTCTGGTCGGAGAAACTGCTGCCGGCATCTACGGCGTTTCCACCAAGATCCCGAATCTGATTTCCACCATCTCTACGATTTTTTTCCAGGCGTGGAATATGTCCGCCATCGAAGAGAACGACTCCAAGGACCGCAGCCGGTTCTATCATCGGGTATTCGACGCATACCAGTCGTTTATGTTTATCGCCAGCGCCGGACTCATTGTCTTTGTGCGGATCCTCTCCAACATCCTTATTGACTCCAACACGTATCCGGAATATGCCACTGCATTTACGTATACGCCGGTGCTGATCGTGGGCGTTCTCATGATGTGCTTTAACCAGTTCCTCAGCAGCGTATACTCTGCGACCCAGCACACCACCCACTCGTTCTGGACGAGCCTGGTAGCAGCCGTGGTAAACATCGTGCTGAACATCATCCTCATCCATATCTGGGGCATTATGGGCGCAGCCATCGCAACCTTTGCCAGCTATTTCGTCTGCTACTGCATCCGCATCGTGGATGCCCGGAAATATGTCCCCTTCCCGGTCAACCACGCCAAGTTTGCCGCCAACACCGCAGCCCTGTTCCTGCTGGGCATTGTGGTCGTGGAGGCGCCGCCGATGTGGATCCTCATTCTGACGGTAGGATTCCTCTTTATGGTACTGTACAACTTCAGCGCTGTCACCCAGACTCTGGCACGTCTGAAGCGCAGATAATCTATAAAGGCAACACCGCACAAAGCCCGCCTGACGGCTTTGCACGCAATCTGCTTGCTGATTTTCCGTCATACCGCACAGAAATTTCTTGACATAC
>OGQX01003255.1_pt1 | contig 11319 bp, 8 predicted proteins | sample 1553291 | NCBI WGS metagenome assembly OGQX01 (sample SAMEA2580030, study PRJEB22360) | human gut metagenome | biome: human gut; feature: human-associated habitat; material: faeces | place: Denmark | collected 2008/2010
TGACTACTGATACCCCCCTCCCGGAACCCGCCCCCACACCCTGCCACCAGCATAACCGCAAAACCTGCTGCCGCTGCAGCAATGAGACAACGCTTGAACCGATTCATTTTGTCCTCCCTTGGAATTTCTGAAGTTAAATCGCATGACTAAAATGAAATGCAGGCTTTTTACAAAGTCTTTACAATATTATATGCCCTATCCCTATAAATAACAATTTGAAAGCATATGAAAGTAATTTATAAATCGCTATAAAGTGTACTCAACCACCTGAACCGGCCAAAGCTGTGCACTCTTCATCAGTTGGTTCCTTTTCCATTTACATATTTCTCCCTTCGCCGGCCTGTCATTTCCTAAAAGACTCACGCTGCCCTCTCCTGCTCCATAGATATCGAAAACCACGCAAAAAAACTCCCTGAAATCACCCGGGCAGGCACCGAAAGCGCCTCGGGGGAATTCCAGGAAGTTTTTCTATGAAGTTTTCAGCCGGCTGACAGGGAAGCGATCATAGGGAAGGGCGGCGATCCTGCTTTCCATGGATGCGCGCAGGCAGGATGTGGCGGCCGCTCTTCCGGGCTCCTCGCTTCTCTGTCTATAGAGTCATCCCGGCCGCAGCGGTGTCTCACGGGCTGTCGCAAAGGGAGCGGGGAAAGAGTATAATAAGGTAAATAATCTTTTAAAGAAGCGAGGAAACATTATGAAAATTGCCATTGCCGGTACCGGCTATGTGGGACTGTCCAACGCCATTCTTCTTGCCCAGCATCATGAGGTGACTGCGGTGGACGTGATTCCGGAGAAGGTGGATATGGTGAACCGCCGGGAGTCTCCCATTGCGGATGCCTATATTGAGGACTACCTGAAGCATAAAAATCTTTCTCTCACTGCCACTCTGGACGGGGACAGTGCTTACCGGGAGGCGGAGCTCATCATCATTGCGGCGCCTACGAATTATGATGATGTCACCGGCCATTTCGACACGAGGGCTGTGGAGTCCATTCTGTCCCAGATCCAGCGGGTGAAATCGAGGGCACTGGTGGTGATCAAGTCCACCATTCCCATCGGCTACACCCAGAAGATTTCTGAGAGGTACCCCACCCTTTCCATCCTCTTTGCGCCGGAATTTCTCCGGGAAGGAAAGGCACTCTATGACAATCTCTATCCTTCCCGCATTATCGTCGGTATTCCGAAGGGAAAGGAATCCCTTCTTTCGGGGGCCCGCCTTTTTGCGTCCTTCATGCAGGAGGGGGCCATAAAGGAAGAGATTCCTGTGCTCATTACAGGGTCTTCGGAAGCGGAGTCCATCAAGCTCTTTTCCAATACGTTTCTGGCCATCCGGGTGGCTTATTTCAATGAAATCGACACCTACGCCGAAGAAAAGGGACTGCGCACCGCCGATATCATCAAGGGCATGGGCTATGATCCCCGCATCGGCGATTTCTACAATAATCCTTCCTTCGGCTACGGCGGCTACTGCCTGCCCAAGGATACGAAGCAGCTTCTGGCCAATTACAGGGATGTGCCGGAAACCATGATCCGCGCGGTGGTGGAGGCCAATGAAACAAGGAAGCAGTACATTGCAGACCATATCGCTTCTCTTTCGCCGAAGCTGGTAGGCATTTACCGCCTCACCATGAAGAGCGGCAGCGACAATTTCCGTTCTTCCGCCATCCAGGGTATCATCGAAAGGCTGAAGGAAAAGGGCATGGACCTTATCATTTATGAACCCACCCTGGATAAGGATACCTTTGAAGGCGTGCCTGTCACCCATGACCTGGAAGGGTTCCGGGAGACATCGGACATCATTCTTGCCAACCGGGTGAGCGAAGATCTCCTGCCGGTAAAGGATAAGGTATATACCAGGGATCTGTTTTCAAGGGACTGAGATTTTTACCTTTGGACGGGGTTCTTTCGGGGCCTGTGCTTTGAGGCTCTCGGGATGGCTTCCCTGCCGGTTAGGGTCAGACCATGTGCGCCTCCCGGCTCAGGGATACAGCTCTTACGCCTCTGACAGTTATGGCATGGTTCACTATTTCCAAGGCATAAAATAAGCAGGAAACCGTTTCGGTTTCCTGCTCTTTTTTATTTGCCCTGCCATACAGGGTCGTCTTTGATTTTCTTCTTTCTTTCGAAGGTAGTGGCGTTATCCATGTTGATGGCGTAGTCCTTCGAGGAGAAGTCGTATTTGGACTGGTAGAAATTGGTCTTTGCCTGCCAGATGCCAGTAACGGTGTCGAAGGCCAGGTCGTTGGTGAAGACCTGCTGCTCATGGGATTTCAGGGCAGGCATGAGTTCCGGATGGGCGGCCTGGTAGTCCGGCGAAAGGTAGACGAAGAAGGGAATGTGTACCATGTCGTAGTAGAAGGGGGATGTGGTGTGGTAGTGCTTCATATTTTCGCCATGGTCGGAGAAGTAAATCATGGATTTCAGGTTCAGGTTTGCCTTGGCGTATTCGAAGATGTCCTTCATTACCTGGTCGTCATAGGCGATGGTGAGGTCGTAGTCATGGTAGGGATCTTCTTTGGAAATGCCCAGTTTGTCCCGCAGGTTCACAGGCACCCGGGCAAGGTAGGTGTAGTGGCTGCCGTCGATGTTGATGAAGATGATCCGCTTTTTGGCAGGCGGCAGTTTCTTCAGCACTTCCAGGGTGTAGCCGTCATAGTTCTTTTCCCAGTAGGAGTCGTCGCAGCGTTCTGCAATCATGGTGACGCCGGCACTGGACATGGAGCTCCGGTTATGGAAGGAAATCCAGTCAGTGCGGTAGCCGGCGGCTTTGGCCACGTCCACCATGCTCACCACGTCTTCAAAGGACATGTCGCTGTACTGGTTGGCGCTGGTCATGGCGTAGGACAGGGAGAAAAGGGTATTGGGGAAATTGGAGTAGGCCTTGTATCCCAGGGCGAAGTCCTTTGACTTGGCCATTTCCGAAAGCCAGGGGGTGGTATTTTCCGGATAGTCCGGCGTGAAGGCTTTCATATGGTCCCTATTGGCGCTTTCGCCGATAATGACGATGTGGGTGCCTTCGTCAATGCCGTTTTCCGGATTCGGCGCAAGGAAGGTCATGGTTTTGACATTCTTATCCAGGTTGTCGTTCAGCTTCTGGAGGAGCTGGAATTCGCTGCCTGAGGAGTTCAGTGCTTTAATGATGGAGGCAGGAAATACATGGGTAATCTGACGGTAGAAACCGCCGAAGAAGAGGAGTGAAATCACTGCCAAACCGATGGGGAAGGCTTTCCCGCTGCCCCGGAGGATGTTTCCTTCAAAGGCCCTGGCTTTTCTCATGAGGCTCCGGGAGAGGGTGACGGCGCAGGCAATGACAATGGCAAGAGCTGCCGCTGCCATGACTGCATGGGCCGGGGAGCCCATGGTGCGCAGAAAGTCTTTGATTTCCTTCAAGTGGGTGGAGCGTACGGCCATCATGGCAAACATATCCATTTCACCGCCGAAGAGGACGTAGTAGCCGATGTAGATGAAAGGAATTATCACCATGAAGAAGGTGTACACCCCGGCAATGACTGTCCACAGGGAGGAGAACCGTTTCCTGCGGGCCGTGAGGGCGGTATACACATAGGGCAGCGCCATGAGGAGGCCACCCAGCACGTAGTAGTCGCCCAGGTGTTTTTTCTCCGGCAGGGAAGCAAAGCCGTAGGCCCAGGTGAAGGTGCCCATCCAGAGAAGGGGCAGAATCACCGCCCAGGGAAGGAGGGCCTTCAGATATTTCCTGTTCATCACGGTAAAGAGACCGAAGGATACGATCAGGAAGACCAGAAGCGCCGCCCCCAGCCGGGGCTGTACGTAGCTGTGGATGTCGGGAAAGTCCCCGCCAAAATGGAGCAGCGCCATAATCACCAGAGACGTGGATACCACCCAGGAAAGGGCGGATAGAATCACTTGTTTCACCATGCACCTCGCGTAAGAAATCTGTAAAAAAGATATGAAATATCTATAAATTATACCACAAATTGACCGGCAGTTCACATGATTCGGTGAGTCCTTTTGTACCAAGCCGGCAGGAAATGATTCGCAAAAAGGCTGCCAGAAAATGATTTCCATTTCCTGGCAGCCCTTTTTTTCACGGGATATGACAGAATTTTATTTTTCCAGGTTCAGGTCCATGGACGGAACCGGTGCGGCCGGTTTTTCTTCCGGCACCCCATGTTCCAAGATCTGCATGAACTGTTCTCCTGTAATGGTTTCTTTCTCGTAGAGGTACTTGGCCAGGGCATCCAGCTTGGGCCGGTTTTCTTCCAGCAGTTTCACAGCCTTGGCGTGCTGGGTCTTGATGAGGTCCGATACAGCCCGGTCGATGCGGGCTGCCGTTTCCGGCGAGCAGGCCAGGGTGGTATCGCCGCCCAGGTACTGGTTGGTCACTGTCTCCATGGCCACCATGCCGAATTCATCACTCATGCCGAAGCGGGTAATCATGGCCCGGGCCAGCTTGGTGGCTTTTTCGATATCATTGGAAGCGCCGGAGGAGGAGGTGTGGAAGACCACTTCTTCTGCGGCCCTGCCGCCGGTCAAAGTGGCAATCTGGTCCAGCAGTTCTTCCTTAGTCATGATGTAATGGTTTCCTTTGTCCACCTGCATGGTGTAGCCCAGGGCGCCGCTGGTACGGGGGATAATGGTAATTTTCTGTACCGGGGCGGAATGGGACTGGAGGGCAGCCACCAGGGCATGGCCGATTTCATGATAGGAAACCACGCATTTTTCCTTATCCGACAGGATGGCATGTTTCTTCTCGTAGCCTGCAATAACCACTTCAATGGAGGCTTCCATGTCTTCTTCCGTAGCGTAGCTGCGGTGGTCGCGGACGGCCCGAAGGGCTGCTTCGTTCACGATATTGGCCAGTTCGGCGCCGGAAGCACCGGAAGCCATACGGGCCACTTTGTTGTAGTCGATATTGGGGGCATGCTTGATTTTGCTGGCATGCACCTTGAGGATGGCTTCACGGCCCTGGAGGTCCGGCAGTCCTACCGGCACCTGCCGGTCGAAACGGCCCGGTCTGGTGAGGGCGGGATCCAGGGATTCAGGACGGTTGGTGGCTGCCAGAATGATGACGCCTGTATTGTCTTCAAATCCGTCCATTTCCGTGAGCAGCTGGTTCAAGGTCTGTTCTCTTTCGTCGTTTCCGCCGATGGCGGCGCCGCCGCGCTTCTTGCCGATGGCATCGATTTCATCGATGAACACGATGCAGGGGGCCTTTTCCTTGGCCTGCTTGAAGAGGTCTCTCACCTTGGCAGCGCCCATGCCTACGAACATTTCCACAAATTCAGAGCCTGAAATGGAAAAGAAGGGAACTTCCGATTCGCCGGCCACTGCTTTGGCCAGCATGGTTTTGCCGGTGCCTGGCGGTCCCACCAGCAGGATGCCCTTCGGCATTTTGGCGCCTATTTCCTTATACCGGCTGGGGTTATGGAGGTAGGACACCACTTCCTTCAGGCTGTCCTTGGCTTCATCTTCCCCTGCCACATCGGAGAATTTGATGCCGTCCGTGGGCTTCACGAAGATTTTGGCATTCGATTTCCCCAGGCCGAACTGCATGGCTCCGGGGCCGCCCATGTTCTTCATGATTTTCTTGTTCATATAATGGCCGATGCCGAAGAAAATGAGGATCGGCAGAATCCAGGTCAGGGCCAGATCAAGGATCGGATTCATGGGGGTTGTGATTTTGCCGGTGAAATCGGCTCCCGATTGATGGAGCCTGTCCACCAGCTGGGGATCATTCATAGGTGCTGTTTTATAGGTCTCTTTATCCCCTTTCTTGGTGAAAAGAATCTGGTCCTGCTCTACCTGCACCTTATCGATTTCCTTGTTCTCCGTCATGGTGATGAAGCTGGAATAATCCACGCTCTTCACTTCATTGCTCTTGAACATGGGCATGATGAGGGAGTTAAAGAAGATGATCACCAGGAATATGATGACGTAGTAGGCCAGTATAGGCCGCTTGGACGGTTTGACTTCTTTCAATGTTCTTCCTCTCTTTCTGACTGATTTTCAATTCCCTTCAGGAAAAAAGCTTCCCAGTAGTCCGGCAGGCTGGCAGATGCCACCCGGCCATGACACTCTCCTTCAAAGAGAGACCACATGGCTCCTGCAAAAAGCTCCGTCATCACGGAGGCGGGAATATCTACCCGAAAGGCGCCGGATTTCTGTCCCCGGAGGAAGAAATCGGTCATCTGCCGGGTATAGGTGTCCTGGCACCAGCTGTCGATACTGCCGGTGGCATAGCCGTAGCAGAGGAGCATAAGAAACTCCTTGTTATCGCAGCAGCAGTGAATGATTTTCCGCAGATAGCTTTTCGTATCGCCCTTTTCCTCATTCACCAGTTCCATGAGGAAGGACACTTTTTCCCGTGCCTTTTCGCTGAGCAGACGGGACAAGTTTTCTCGAGAGCCGTAAACCCGGTAGAAGGTGGCTTTGCTGATACCTGCCGCTGCCGCCAGCTCGCCGGCTGTCCTGCGGGGATTCGTGCAGAAGGCAAGGGCCATTTTTTTCAATTCTTCTTCCCTGCTTTCCGGATGCATGGCACACTCCTTTCCTGTGAAAACTTTACTATGTCTTTTGAGACTTTATTGTCTCTTATGATATGAATCATACCATTTTTATGGAACCCGGTCAATAGAAAAGGGGCTGTGAAGAAGCGATGGACCCTCTATCAGATAGTAAGCAAAGAGAAGGAGCGGATGCAAGCTCCTGCAATCACATGCCATGAATGACACCGATCCCTTCCCTCCGTCATTTCGACCGCAGCCGGTCAGCCGCCAATAGGAAAGCCTCTTATTGTGCAGGCTAGAGGCCAACTTCGGCTGACTTGGAGACTCTATGCAGAGTCTCCACAGAGTGGAGAAATCTCCCGGCTCAGAGTTTCCATAGAGCCCACAACCCTTCCCACCCATACCGGCACGAAGCCCCGCTCAAACGGGCGGGAAGCCTACCATCAAAAAAAGAAATAGAAAAAGGGCTGTGAAAAAATGATGACCATTTTTTCACAGCCTCTTTTTATTTCCCTATCATGTAGGGCTTGAAAAGGTTTTTTATGTCGATTTCCATATATTTCACAGACTGCTCCGACAGATTCCAGGAACCATTCATCATGCACCAGATAGTTAAAGCGCCGAAGACATGGCTCATCAGCAGTTTGGCCAGCGTATCCAGGGGGGCATCTTCCGTCAGTTCCCCCGGGCCCCGGCCCTGGCGCACGGCGCAGATTTTCACAATGGCATTGTAGATATCGTAAAGGCAGGCCTTGGCTTCCGAATCCTCTTCCTCCGACTCCATGGCCTCCCGAATCCACTGGCGCACCAGCCGCACCCCCGCCCAGTCCGCATCACGGCACAGGGCTGTCACATAGTGAAAGCACCGTTCATCCGCCGTCCCGTCAAAATGGACGGACTCTTCCAGAATCGTCTGGCTGGACTGGAACGAAAGCTCCGCCACCACATCTTCCTTGCATTTGAAATAATGATAGAAAGTTCCTTTGGCTACGCCGCTGTCCCTTGTAATATCTTCCACGGAGACCTGGTCAAACCCTCTTTCCCCAATCAGCTTTCTTGCTGATGCCAGAAGTTTGGCCTTCGTTCTTTCCGCTTTTTTCGTTAATGCCATGCGAACCTCCCATGCCTGCTGGCTCATTCCTGTTTTTAACCGCCAGTCACTTTTTCATTTCTATAGTATACAAGAAATAGACAATGTTCGCAATATGAAATTGCGGCTCCCGCCGTGGGGTCAAAAAAAGGGAGCATGGCTTTGCCGCAGGTTATGTCTGCCTGCGACGGCGGGCTGTGCATAAGGGCTGCGGAAGGAAATGTCCAGAATGCGAAGGGTGAAGCAGAAAAGGTTCACGTCCCCTCCGCAGGCGGAGGTTCTTAAGGTTCTAAGGCTGACGGCCCTTTGGGCTGGGGGCTGCGGTGGCGGCTGGCGCCGCAATTTTACAGCTCCCTTTCGGTGATCTCCGCCACATAGAGTATCATGGGAGCCTGCAGCCTCGTACGCCCCCTCGCCACTCCGCGGCCCTCTCCCCCTAAAGGGGGGCGCAAGACGTTTACGTGTTTACCCTTCTTATGATAAATGAGCATAATGTCCAGCATATATAGTGTTTCTGCAGGCGGAGAACGGAGAGCAGGTTTCACCAGCCCCTATTCTCCCAACACCGGTTTTTTCTCTGCAATGCCCACTTTCCGGGGATAGGTTTTCGGGCAGGGCGCTGTTTTCCGGATGTAAAGGATGGTGCGGCGGTCTCCTCCCGGCAGGGTGAGCTCTTTCTTTTCTTCCAGTGTGCCGTGAAGCTCCCGAAGGATCCGGCCTGCCGTCTTCATTTCCTCATCGGCGCCGGGGCCTTTCATGGCAGCAAAGACACCGCCCACGGCTACGAAGGGAAGGGACCATTCCGCTATGATGGGCATGGCCTTCACCGCTCTGGCGGTGACCACGTCGAAGGCTTCCCTGGTCTTTCTTCTCCGTCCTCCTTCTTCTGCCCGGATATGGAGACATTTCACGTTTTTGATTCCCAGATCAGCGCAGGCGTCTTCAATGAAGGTCAGTTTTTTCTGGATGGAATCCACCAGAAGGAACTGCATATCAGGCCGCAGGATGGCCAGCGGCACACCGGGGAATCCGGCGCCGGTGCCAAGGTCAAGGACCCGTCCCTTTGCAGGAAAATATTTGGGATCGTATACGGTAAGGGAATCATAGACATTCTTGATGAGGCTTTCGTCCACATCCTTAATGCCTGTGAGATTCACTTTTTTGCTCATGGCAATGACCATGGCATTGTACTCAGTCAGCTTTCTTGCGGCCTCCTCATTGGCCGGAAGGCCCAGGGCCTCCATCATTTCGCAGGCTGTCATCGTTTTCTTTTCTCCTTCCAAAAAGAAATATGTGATGAAATGGTCCTTCTTCTCTTCATTTCCCTGTGAGAAGAAAGGACTGTCGTATAAAAAGGTTCTCAGGTCTGACAGGCCTTTCGGCCTGAGGGTTCTCAGGTTTGACGGCCCTTTGGGCCGAGGGTTGTGGTATCGCTCCTTCGGAGCGATGAGCATATATGCCGCCTTTGGCGGCATTAAAATGGCGCCTTTAGCGCCCACCTCGCCAACGCAGTGGTACTATATAACTCCCTGGGCCGGAGGCCCTCAAACAGTCCGGGAGGCAAAGCCGGTCCCGGACAGAACCCTTGGACCAGCGCGTTAGCGCATGGTCCATCAACCCTCGCGGCGAAGCCGCGTCAACCTTCGAGAATACAGTTTCCCGCCGCCGGTGACACTGTCTCCCCCTATTTCCCCGCTTTCATTCTCTTGACGTACACCATGAGCACCGACATGTCCGCCGGAGATACGCCGGAGATGCGGGAGGCCTGGCCCAGGGAGAGGGGCCGGATTTTGTCCAGTTTCTGCCGGGCTTCGATGGAAATGCCGTCCAGATGGAGGTAGTCCATGTCTTTGGGCATTTTTTCGTTTTCCATGCGGGCCGCTTTCTTCACGGCTGCTTCCTGACGGGCAATGTAGCCTTCATATTTCACAGTGATTTCCATTTCCTCCACCGCTTCGGGGTCGAAGGAAGGGCAGCCCAGGACGTCCACCATTTTCTGGTAGGTCATTTCCGGACGCTTCAGAATCTTATCGGCGCCCATGCCGGTGGTGAGGGGTGCAGAGCCTATGCTTTCCAAGGCGGCGTTCACGTCCGCCTTGGGGGTGAAGCGCTTGGTGCGGATGTAGTCCATGGCTTCTTCAAATTTCCTCTTCCTGTCCAGGAACCGGCGGTACCGTTCTTCTGTAACCAGACCGATGTCGTAGCCTTTCTGGGTAAGGCGCAGGTCCGCATTGTCCTGGCGGAGGATGAGCCGGTATTCGCTGCGGCTTGTCATCATGCGGTAGGGTTCGTTGGTGCCCTTGGTCACCAGGTCGTCGATTAAGGCGCCGGTATAGGCTTCGTGGCGGCCCAGGATGAAGGGTTCCTTCCCTTTGATTTTAAGGGCCGCATTGATGCCGGCCATGAGGCCCTGGGCAGCGGCTTCTTCGTAGCCCGAGGTGCCGTTTGACTGGCCCGCGGAGTAGAGGCCCGGCAGTTTTTTCACTTCCAGGGTGGGATAGAGCTGCAGGGGATCCAGCAGGTCGTATTCAATGGCATAGGCCGGGCGCATGACCTTTACATCTTCCAGTCCCGGAATGGTGCGGAGGAAGGCGTACTGCACGTCAATGGGCATGGATGTGGACATGCCCTGGACATACATTTCATTGGTATCAAGGCCTTCCGGTTCGATGAAGAGCTGATGCCGTTTCTTGTCGGGGAAGCGGACCACCTTGTCTTCGATGGAAGGGCAGTAGCGGGCTCCGACGCCGTGGATGAGGCCGGCATACTTGGGGGCTCTCATGAGGTTTTCCCGGATAATGGCATGGGTGGTTTCATTGGTGTAGGTGAGCCAGCAGTTCCGCTGGTTCCGGTCTGCCCGTTCGTCCATGAAGGAGAAGGCATGGTTCTTGGGGTCTCCCTGTTCCAGCTGCATATGGTCCAGATGGAGGCTCCGGATGTCCACGCGGCTGGGGGTGCCGGTTTTGAAACGGAGAATGTCCAGGCCGTGTTTCTTCAGATTTTCTGAAAGGCCTACGGAGGGGCGCATGCCGTTGGGGCCGCCGGAATACATGGTGTCGCCGATAATGATTTCACTGTCCAGGTAGGTGCCGGTGCAGAGAATGACTGCTTTGGCCCGATATTCTTCGTGAAGTTCCGTGGTAATGCCTACGCATTTCCCATCTTCCACAATGATATCCATGACCTGCACCTGCTTCAGGTCCAGGTTGTCCGTGTTTTCCACCACCTGCTTCATGTAGCGGTGGTAGGCATTCTTGTCGGACTGGGCGCGGAGAGCATAGACAGCCGGTCCCTTTCCCAGATTCAGCATGCGCATCTGGATGGCGGTCTTATCTGCGACAATGCCCATTTCGCCGCCCAGGGCATCGATTTCCTTCACCAGATGGCTCTTGCCCGGTCCCCCGATGGCCGGATTGCAGGGCATCATAGCCACGTTTTCCAGGGAAATGGTGGTCAGGAGGGTCTTGCAGCCAAGGCGGGCAGCGGCCAGGGCCGCCTCGCAGCCTGCATGGCCGGCTCCTACCACGATCACATCATACGTATCAATAAGATACATGGTTTCCTTCTTTCTTCAATGAAAGAAGCAGCAGAGCGCTGCTTCTCTTCCTATAATAAGCCGATACTTTATTATATAAAATCCAGAGATAGTTTAAAAGGGGGAAATACAGGGGCTCTTTAGAGCCGCTCCGTGGCCCCGGTCCAAAGGATGGTGGTATTGCCCTTCGGGCAATAAGTATAGGC
>OGQX01003259.1_pt1 | contig 11303 bp, 9 predicted proteins | sample 1553291 | NCBI WGS metagenome assembly OGQX01 (sample SAMEA2580030, study PRJEB22360) | human gut metagenome | biome: human gut; feature: human-associated habitat; material: faeces | place: Denmark | collected 2008/2010
CGGCCCTCCGCCCCACATGGGGCGACAGCGGCGTGAGCTGGTACTCCGAAAAATCCGTTGCCTGCCAGCTCAACGAAACCGGCATCACGTACTTCTATGTTGTCATCGGCTACGACAAAGCCAAAGAAGAGGAATAAAAAACAGCCCCGAGGCTTTCGCCTCGGGGCTGAAAACATTTAGAATGCTTTTTTTACAGCTAATTTCTTAGCTTACTTGTGCTGGAACACCATGTAGTAGGAAACAGCATCATCGCCGCTGCCGAGAGTGATCTTCAGCAGGGTGTACTGGCCGGGGTTAACCAGCTGAATACCGGTGGCTTCCGCATACGTGGTCAGGTCAGCATCCTTGATAGTGGCGGTAGTGCTGAAGTTCTGATACTCGATGGTCGGGTTCTGAGCCGCAACGGCAGCAGCGAGGTTGAGCTTCGCAGCAGTGGCCGTCTTGTGGTCGAGCATCTGGACGTTCTTCACAGCGTCCTCAAGGGACTTGTAAGCATCGCCCTCATCGTTGTAAAGGGTGGTGGAAGGATTCGCCAGGTCAACAATGCTGCTGACCAGAACCTTCTCGCCAGCCTCAGCGATCTCCCAGCTCAGTCTGTACTTGTAAGCAGAATCGCCGTCCTCAGCGGTGACATAGCCGCTGGTCTTAGCGTGCGTGGTATCGACGGTGTAATTGCTGTAGAAGTCCTTACCGGAGAGCAGCCAATTGCCAGTGGAACGGTTGATGTAGGAGTTCTTACCGGCAACAGTGATGGTACCGGAAACGAACGCGTCGCCCTTATCCATGGTGTCATTAGCCTCAAACTGCTTGGTCTCTTCGTTCCAGACGAAGTTGACGGTAGCGGTCTTGCTCTTGTTGCTGTCGCTGCTGTCAGTGTAGGTGTAAGTCAGCTTGGCGGACTTGATCTCGGTGTCGAGAACCGAACCAACGTAGACGCAGTCAACAGTCAGATACTTCTCGCTGTCGTAAACGACCCAGATACCGTTGTCCTTGAAATCGTCTTCCTTAAGGTCGGCGATAGTGCCAACGGAACCGTCAGCGAAGACGACCTTCGTGTCGGCCTTGTCGAGGTAGTAAGCGTCGTAACCGTCAAGGATACGCTCGCCGCTCTTCTCAGCAACACCGGCGCCCAGATAGTTGACCTTGATGCCGTCAGCATCCATAGCAACGTTATCGGTGCCGTTGTTGACAAGCTCAATGCTGGTCACTTCACCGTAAGTGGAGCTGCTGGAGCTGGTGGTATCGATGTCAACATAGAACAGCTTGTTGAGGTTGTCCTTGTCAGACAGAGCGTTGATGATGTCCTCATCAGAGGTCTTGATGGTGGCCTTCTCGCCGTCAAGGATAACATCCATGGCGAAGAGCGGGTCATTCTTCTTGCTCAGATCCTGAACCTTGGTGGTGTAGGTGTACAGGAGGTTAGCATCAAGCTTGGCGGGGGTGTAATCGGTGATGTAGACATAGTCCACAACCTTGGTCTTGGTGTCGGGGGTGCTGAACATGACGCTCACAGACTCGTCAGCCATGTCGGGCAGGTTGTCGGTGCCGGTGAAGGCCTCATACTTGTAGGGATCCGCCTTGGTGCCGTCGCCGGTGCGGATGATGAACTGGGTATCATCGGTCACAAACACCTTATCGTTGTTACCGTAGAAGATAGCGCTGGTCTTGATGTTCAGGGTCGCTTCATCAGCGGCAGCAGCATAAACATCGTCCTCAGTCGTATCGAAGGCCTGGAGGTTCACAGAGCCGTCGTCGTTGGTCTCGACCATGTACAGGGCAAGGCCGTTGTACATCTCGTTGTTGGAAGGATCAACGCTGACGTCAGCGGTCTGCTTGTCGCTGCCAGCATAGTTAGCGAAGAATGCATTCTTGCTGTCATACAGCGCGGGCTTGACATCATCAAAATCGGTGTCGTAGCCATAGCCCTCGTCATTGGGATTGAAGCCGTCGATGGTGTTGACAGTCACGGTGGACTCAGTGGCCTTGCCGTCCATGGCAATGAGGGTAGCCTCAGCGTGGCCGGGCTTGCCAGCCTCCCAAATCAGGTCCTTGAGAACAGCATAGCTGCTGCGGTCAAGAGCGACGGAGCCGATGACATTGCCGAACTGATCGAAGTACCAGGTGTACTTGACGTTCTTGGTGTACTTGGCATCATCCTGGAAGAACTTGCAGGCATCGTCATAGTCCTTGCCATCGATGGTGTGCTGGTTAGCATTGCGCCAAATGGCGGTCTGAGCGGCGTCGAGAGAGTCAGCCTTGCCGACGACCTCAACGTAAGCCTGCTTGCCCTTCAGGCCGACGAACTCGACGTTGTTGGCCTTCTCAGCGTTGATGTTGACGAGAACATACTCATCCTTGGCATAGTCGTTGCCATCAACATAAACGGTGGAAGTGGTAGCGTTGCGGTTATCGTCAACGCCGGTGAAAGCAACGAGCTCGAGATAGTCGTCGCGGTCAACGTGGCCGTTCTTGTCGAGCTTCTCGGTGACAACGGACTTGACATAAGCAAGATAGGTGTCAACGATGACCAGACGGTAGCCGCCGTCCTTGAGCTCATAGAACTCGATCTGCTCGCCCTGAGCGCCGACCATAGCCTTGGTGGCGGTGGCCTTGTAGGTCACAGCAGCGGTGCTCTTCACGCCGTTGGTGTAGGTCTCAACGATCTTGGCGGAAGTCTTCTCGCCGAGAGCGCTGCAGATGTCGCACTGAGCGGTGGCAACATTGTAGGAAGCGTCCGGAGTGGCAACAACCTCAGCATAGGTCTTGTTGGTCTTGGTGTTGTACCACTTGGTGGAGGGACGGCCCCACTCATCCTCGGAATCCTTGGAATCGAGGTTGAAGTTCTTCTTGGCCAGAGTGACCTGGGCAAGGGTCAGAGCCTTATCGGTCTGATAGCCGAAGGCCGGGGTGTAGGTAACGGTGGGCTGCTGGATGGCGCGGAACAGGATCTCAGCGACGAGCTCGCGGGTAGCGGGAGCGCCGAGGTTGGTGTTCTTATCAACGTTCTTCAGAACGCCGAGCTGCTCGGCATACTTGGCAACGTTCAGGGACCAGTCAGCGCCGGAGAACTCGTTGTTCTTGTCGTAGCCGACAGCGCGCAGGATCATCGCGAGGACCTCGTAGCCGGTCACGTTGCCGGACGGCTTGAAGGTGCCATCGGGATAACCCTTGACGAGCTCAGCGTTGGCGCAGTAGCCGATGTAACCGGCAGCCCAACCGGCACCGGTCATGTCGCTGAACTTGTTGTAGGTGGAGTACAGACCGGACTTGTCGTTCTTAGCGACGTCGCCGGTGTAGATACGATAGATGATCGTAGCCACTTCTGCACGGGTGATGTTGCCCTGGGGCTTGAAGGAACCATCTTCATAACCCTTGAACACATCCATGCCATTCAGAACGGCAACGGCCTCAGCGTAATCAGCGCTGACGTCCTTGTCATCCTTGAAGGCACTGGCGCTGACGGCCAGAGACAGAGTCATGACCAGAGCCAGCACCATTGCGAGTAACTTTTTCATAGATGTTACTCTCCTTTCATAAATTTCCATCCTCTTGGAGCCGAACACCCGCCGTCTCTCCCTCTCCTGCGTGGTTGCTGCCAAAATCCGCCAGCTTTCAAATTGTTGCAAAAACAATTAAAAATCTGTAGAATCTGGAAGAATCAACGCAAAATCGTTCGATTCGGTGGATATCGCATCCCCTTAGGATTTTCGCCTTTCCTTGTATTTCAGTGCTTTGCGGGCTTATCGTGGTAGCGGTTTGGTAGCGGTCCGAAAATTTAAAGTGCGTTTTTTCCTGTGATACCAACGGTTTGCAGAATCGCTACCATGGTAGCGCACCCGTTTCGCTTAAAAAAAGACGGCGCAGAAAATCTGCGCCGTTAACGGAAATTTATGATGGAATTTTTGAAATTTTACACGTTGAAGCGGAAATAGATCATGTCGCCATCCTTGACGACGTACTCCTTGCCCTCGCTGCGCAGCAATCCCTTTTCCTTTGCCGCCGCGACGCTGCCGCAGCGGATCATGTCGTCGAAATTGATCGTTTCGGCGCGGATGAAGCCGCGCTCGATGTCGGAGTGGATCTTGCCGGCGGCCTGCGGGGCCTTGGTGCCGTTTTTGATGGTCCAGGCGCGGCACTCGTCCTCGCCGTAGGTCAAAAACGAGATGAGGCCGAGCAGCGCGTAGGAGCACTTGATCAGGCGGTCGAGGCCGGATTCCTGAATGCCGAGCTCCTCGAGGAACATCGCGCGGTCGTCGCCGTCGAGCTCGGCGATGTCCTGCTCGAGCTTGGCGCAGATGGGCAGCACCTGCGCGCCCTCGCGGTCGGCGAGCTCCTTGACCTGCTGCAAATACCGGTTGCCGTCCTGATTCGCAAAGCCGTCCTCGTCCATGTTCGCAGCGTAGATGATGGGCTTGAGACTCAAAAGATCGGCGGTCGCGATGAGCTCTGCGTCGTCAGACGAGACCTCGAACGTGCGCGCGCTCTTGCCCGCGTCGAGATGCTTGGCAAGAGCGGAGAAGAGCTCGACCTCGTGCAGGAACTTCTTGTCGCCCTTGGCCATCTTCGTCGCCTTTTCGACGCGGCGGTTGACCATCTCAAGGTCGGCCATGATGAGCTCCAAGTCGATCGTCTCAATGTCGCCGAGGGGATCGACGGGGACGTTCGTGCTCGCGTCAGCCACGACGTGCATGATGTTTTCATCGTCAAAGCAGCGCACAACGTGCACGATGGCGTCCGTGCGGCGGATGTTCTCAAGGAACTTGTTGCCGAGGCCCGCACCCTGGCTCGCGCCCTTGACGAGGCCCGCGATGTCGACAAATTCGATGACGGCGGGAGTCTTCTTCTTGGGGTGGTACATCTCGGCGAGCTTGTCCAGCCGCTCGTCGGGCACGGCCACCATGCCGACGTTCGGCTCAATGGTGCAGAAGGGGTAGTTGGCGCTTTCCGCGCCCGCGTTGGTGATCGCGTTGAAGAGAGTGGACTTGCCGACATTCGGCAGTCCGACGATACCTAATTTCATAGTTTTCTCTATCTCCTTAAAATGTCTTGATTTTCAAGGGTTTCCGGAATCCGGCGCGTTTGGCTTACGCCATTTTTACGCCATTTTCGCATGGACTTATATGCTAGGAAACCCTGCCTGATTCAAATTGCCGCACAGCCTGATCCAAGGATTCAGATGTGACATGGACGTATCTGTCCATCGTTGTTTTTATACTTGCGTGACCAAGCAGCTTTTGCAGCACCTTGGGCTGTACGCCGCATTCAATCGCTCTTGTGGCGTAGGTATGGCGTAAAGCGTGCATACAGAATTTTTCAATTCCTGCTTCGTCGCATAGCTTGTAAAGGTGGGTATCATAGGAACTGTTTTTCGCCGGTTCCCCGGTACGCCAGTTGATAAAGACAAGATCACGCATGACCAGCCGGGAGATTGCCCCCCGTTCGCCGGTCGATATATTCCAGTGTTTGTGAGAGCAGCGGAGATTCCTTTTGCCAAGGGCGCTTATCCTTGATTTCTTTCAGAATTTCATAGGCCCGATCCGTCAGCGGGATGGTGCGATAGCTCTGCTGCGTTTTCGGTGGTCCTGCACGCCAAAAGTGCTGCTTGTGGCGGTACTCCAAGGTTTTGTTGACCGTCAGCGTCCGATTCTGGAAATCTATCGCATCCCATGTCAGCCCGATCATCTCACCGGTACGCAAACCGGTTTCAAGGGTCAGCGCGTACTGATTGTAGTTGTGGGAGCGTTTCGCAACTTCAAGAAATCTGATTTGCTCATCCCGCGTTAAAAAGTGAATGTCGTCCGGCGCTCGGACCGGCTTTGTGTAGCGAACGCCGTCCATTGGGTGCTTGGTAATCAGGTCATTCATCTTCGCAGCCTTGAACATCGTACCCATTGTGATATAGGTCTGCCGGATGGTAGAACCTGCATAATCCGCATCCATGGAAAGCAGCACTTTTTTGCAGTGCATGGGCTTCACATCGGAAAGGAGCATTTTGCCGATGATGGGCTGGATGTTCTGCTTGTATCGCTCCCGATAATTTCGCAGGGTGTTGGGTGCCAAATCGCCCACAATGTTCTCAACCCAAAATGAAAACCATGTGTCAACCGTCGTGTCCGAGGGACAAAACACATCTTCGTGCTTGTCGGCATATTTCGCCTGCTCGATCCAGTTACGCGCCTCGGGAATCGTCTGGAAATATTTCTCATGTCGTTTTCCTGCTTTGTCTACAAAACGTGCGTGATATAATCCGTCCTTTCTTTGGTAGATACCCTTACCGCATTCTTTGCCTCGTAAACTTTTACCCATTCGGAAACTCCTTTCTCACTATGAGAAGAAGCCCCTATGCATTTTATAATTGTAGCACAAGGACTTTCTTTTCTCAATAGTGAACTTACCGTCAAGTCATCAACTTATGGCTGATATATTGCTCGAACTCCCTGCGTTTGACCAGCTTTTTGGACCCAACATAGAGAACAAACGGGCAATTCGGACTGCGCAGCATACTCTCGATCTTGTTGATCCCAATGTTGCTGTATGCTGCGGCTTCCTTAATCGTCAGCGTCATTTTGAGATGGATCGGCACTTGCAATTCCTCGACCATACTGTTACCACCTGTGTGTTACATTCCGGACTGTTGACTTAGAAACGTAGCATTTGGGGAAAGTAAGAGTTCGTCTGAGCTATCATCTCTTTCCGTATCCAAGTCCAGCAGTCATTTGTCTGGGATCGTGATCAGATTGGGTCCTGTGTTGCAGATCCGTTTTACAACATCTGCCTGGCACGAAAACAATGCGCCTCTATCCAGCTCTGCCCGCATTTGCTTCCCCTTTTTCAAGGCATACGCCTCCGAAAGCAGCTCCAGACTGAACAGATACAGCGGAAGCATAGATGCTTTGCAAATGCCGTTTTGCTGCAAGTACCGCTGAAACCGATACAGCATCGTTTCATCCAGCGTCAGTTTCATTAACCGCAGGCCCATCTCATCGACGGTGAAATAATGAAAGCTGCTGTTCTTGCTGAAATGGATCAGACGGCTACGCGGGTTTACCCCTTGAGCCATTTTTGCGTCCTTTTGTGGAAGAATGAAATTCTTCCTTCCGTCGCTCTCCATGGCCATGCAGAAATAGAGAAACCGGCTGCCGGTGCTGAGTGCGTGGAACTGCTTGGAGAGGAGCAGTGAGTTTTCAACCTGAATGAATCGTTTTTCTTTGTTATCCACCTTGGCGGATAAGGCCGGTACAATCGTAGGTCCGTGTTTTCGTTTGCTCAAATCAAACTCCTTCTTTCGTGTGAGAATAGGGGTGGATGTCTCATTCCTTCGTAATAAATGTAGAAAACCGGCCCTGTTTGACCACCCATTCAAGGCAGAAAAAATTACACTCAATGTAAACTTTCGTAAACACAGAATGGTCTGAATCTACATTAGGTCTACACTGAGTGTAATGCTTGTGAGTATGTTTACTTATTCCAACATTAAGCGTAGTGCGGCATCGAATGGGTATCTTCCGGTACACAGCCGAGAAAGGCGACTCTTTTTGCGAATCAGTCGCGGAACACTTCTCCGGCAGGATCTGCGCCGCATGCTCAGCTGCCAATATCCAGCTCGTAGGTGCAGAGGTAGAACAGGAACGACGTCATCTGGTAGCGGCTGATGCGGGTGCCAGCGGACGCCAGTAGCTCGTCAAGGTTGCTGTCCCGGGTGGTAATGTCCTTTTCATCGCACCAGAGCATCGCTTTGGCTGCCTCTCTGCCAAGATCGGGGGCATCCCGAAGAAGCTGCCTGAGCTGCGTCTGATTCACGCCGGTATCGACGCCTGCCATGATCGCGTAGCGGCGAATCAGTACGCATGCCGTCTGATAGTCCACCTTGTCATCGTATTCGGCATTGGGATCATTCTGTCGGAGCAGCCTTGTCTGATAGGCCCAGCACACGGCATTATAATAGGGATGGGTCGCGTTGAATTCCTCGTTTTCGTAGTCAGCCGGAAGGGCGGTATTGTCCGTTTCCGGTCGGCCTGCGATGCGGTAGAGCACATCGACAAACTCGCCCAGCCTTGCCGTAGTCTTGCCGCCGAAGGTATCCGGCGTCTCCGGATCCACATAGCCTTTGCGGTACATGTAGAGGACACTGGCCTGATTGAAAATGCTCTTGATGTCCGTGAATACCACCGTGTCCGCGAGGCTCCCGCCGCTGGACTCTTTGGAAAAGACGTGGGCATAGTAATCGCTGTTGAGGATGTTGCCGGAGAGCTGGAACCGGCTGTCCACATAGAGCCGGTAGGCTTCCGCCAGCTTGCCGGAGACTGTGGTATTCTCGTCGGCGGGGATCACGGTTTCCGTACCGGCGTCATAGCGGAAGGCCTTCGTCAGAAAGGACTTATCCGACAGCACCGCTACATGGAGGCCGCTGGAGAGTACGTCGGTGCCCGCCAGCAGGCGGGAATCGTAGTCCACACCGAAGAGGTTCAGCAGTGTCGGCAAGATGTCCGCCGTAGAGCAGTATTCGTCTACCACGATGTTCTCCGAAAGACCGGGAACATAGCAGATGAAGCTGTTGCGGTACTTCTCAAAGGTGGTGTCCAGCGTCTGCCCGGCCAGCTCGTTGTACTCGTCTTCGGTCAGGCCGTAAGGCTAGTGGTCGTTGGTCAGGGCGATGCAGGTCTTGTCGGCAACGCCAGCTTCCTCCAGCCGCTGCATCAGGTACTCCAGCGCATACTCCAGTTCCAGATTACAGGCAATGTACGCCTTCACCGGCTCGGAATAGGGCAGATCCTTCACCGCGTCGCGGTTTTTGGCGCTCATGGCGTTGTCCCAGTTGTACTGGTAGTGACCGCTGAAGGTCATGTAATAGGCGTGGAAGGGTTCTCCGCTGTTGATGTAGTCGTCTACGGAGGCCTCCATCATCTCCAGATCGGAGGAGGGCCAGTCGATCTTCATGGCCAGACCGGAATCCGCCGCCTTGAACGTGTAGCCCATGTTGGCGTGGGTGATATTTCGGTTGTAGAAATCTCCAATGTAGTCGTGATAGGCCCAGGCCTGATAGCCCATGCCCTTGAGCGCATTGCCCAGGCAGAACGGCAGATAGTTGGTGCCCGCCACATTGAAGCTGGAATCCGTCTTCGTGCGGGACATATCCGGATAAAGCCCCATGCACATGGTGTATTCGCCGTTGGTGGTGACGGACTGGAACGTGCCATAGTAATTTTCAAAGAGAATACCCGTATGGCTCAGCTTGTAGAGCGTCGGCGTCAGCTCCTCGCTGATAAACCACGGGCAGAAGCTCTCGGCGCAGATGGTGATGAGGTTATAGTCCTTAAGAAGTCCTGTGTAGTTGTTTTTGCGGGTGGGTGTTGCATTTGATAGATACTCGTCTGTGGCCTTGAGAATATCGCTGTCGGTACTGTTTGCAAGAGCCGTAAAATCGATGCTTTCGATCACGTTATAGGAGTTGCTGCTGTATGTCCGCGGAACATCGCTTATATTCAAGGACGACGGCGTGATCATAATGCTGCCGCTGCCGCTGAAGAGCATGTATCGAAGCTCCTGCGCCGTGGTGGCCAGCATACCGATTTTTTTATAACTGCTGTCGGTGGAGGTGTTCACATTGGTGAAGGTACGATAGACGGAAAAGGCGTTGTCCCGTCCAACATACATGAGTCCCGTGACCGTCAGCAGCAGTGCGAGGAGCACGGCAAAGGAGGCCATAGTCTGTTTCCAGCGCAGCCGCAGCTTCAGAGCCTGCGCCCTCCGTAAGATAAGGCAAAGGATCACGGCAATCAGCGGCAGCAGGAGGAGCAGGATCTTCAGCAGATTTTGGCGGATCCCATAGAGAAGTTGCGAGTTGAAATTGACGACCACATTTCCGCCCATGCCGATCTGGCTGACGGGCATGAAATCTCCGAAGATGCAGTGATAGACCAGCTGCACCTCGGCCAGCAGCACCTGTGCCGCGACCAGGAGAACCCCTGTGATCTGGCGCAGAACCTTTGGCAGGCTTGAGACTACCAGCGTGCAGAGTGCGCCACCCAGCAGGCCAAACAGGACAGGATATCCCGCGTACCGGTCCATCGAGCCGAATACGCACAGATGCAGGCACAGCTCCACATAAACGCCGGTCAGGCAGAACAGCAGGAGATTTTTGCGCCACGTATTCCAAAGGCCATGGCTCATGGGCACTGCCGCTTCAGCAGAAGTGCCAGAGCCTTGATTTGTATTTGTCATGGATACATCGGATGTTTTTTCTTTGAGCATATTAGTTCTCCCGTTGGGGCTTTTTGAAAAGCTTCGTAGAATTTCAGCTGAATATGACAGACAGAGAGCTTATCTTAGAACAAATATTGAAAAAAGGCAAGGGTTCCTGTAAAAAATTAGGAAAGATTTACAGGTCACGCGGAGAATTCTATGCACCAAAGTCTGTCAACCGCAGCTTTGCAGCCCGTCTCTGGGCTGCAAATAAGGACTCTGCACCTGAAAATTTTACAAGATACATACAGACACATTGCAAAAGCTGTGTTATACTGTACGGAAAATTGAGAGTACCATCGTTTCAAGGAGGTGTGTGATGTGACGGAGACTGTGTTTCGCTTAAAGCGGCATTTGACTTCTTTTCAAATTATGATCCTCGGCTTTGCGGGCGTGATTCTATTGGGGGCGCTGGTGCTGATGCTGCCTATCGCCACAGTACAGCGGGTCTGGACGCCGTTTCATGAGGCACTGTTCACCTCCACCTCCGCTGTCTGCGTGACGGGGCTGGTGGTGCAGGATACCGGCAGCTATTGGTCTGCCTTTGGTCAGACGGTCATTTTGCTGCTGATCCAGATCGGCGGGCTGGGTGTGATCACCGGTGCGGTGACCTTTCTGATGCTCTCAGGCAGGAATATCACGCTCAAGGAGCGCAGCGCCATGCAGGACGCCATCTCCGCCCCTGCGGTGGGCGGCATCGTGCGCCTGACGAGATTTATCCTCAAGGGGACCTTTCTGGTCGAGCTGCTGGGCGCGCTGGCGCTGCTGCCAATCTTCTGCCGGGATTATGGACTGCGGGGCGTATTCTCTATTTCCAGAATCGTTCGTGGCTGAACCCCGACCTTTTCTGCGAGATAGTCCTGTGTGATCCTCTTGCGCTTGCGGGCTACGCGAACGACCTTGCCTAAGTTAATCTTCGCTTCCTGCATTATAACTCACCTCGACATAATCTTATAATGCAGTATGACAAGTATGAATGTGTTAATTCAGCATACAAAGGTGTTCTATTTGACCAGCTCAAAAAGCTGGCACTTGCGGGGAAGAAGGATTCCGCCAAGCAG
>OGQX01003261.1_pt1 | contig 11302 bp, 6 predicted proteins | sample 1553291 | NCBI WGS metagenome assembly OGQX01 (sample SAMEA2580030, study PRJEB22360) | human gut metagenome | biome: human gut; feature: human-associated habitat; material: faeces | place: Denmark | collected 2008/2010
GTTTTATGATAAGTGATGATGGAACATTACTTTCATATGATAGAAGTTGTGGAACTGATAATGTAGTAATACCAGCTAAAATTAATAATATACCAGTAAAAAGAGTAGCGATTATGGCATTTGCTTCAACAGGTGCTATTGCACAAACATCAACTGGAGAATCTATATACATATTTAAAAATGAAGAAGCTAAAACTAAATATATTGAAAATATGAGAAAAGAAGGCAGTACTGATGAAGAAATAAATGAAATAATGAAAACATCATATATATATGGAAGCGCTGAATTAAATGCATTGAAATTAAAAACCAGAAAAGACGATGTCATAGAAAGTGGCGATAAGTACAAAATAAATAAAGATGCAACTGGTAGTATAAAGTTAGAAAAGACTACATCTACTGATTATGATTTTATGCATTATGATAATGGGTATCAATTTGATTTTTGGTATTATTGCGTTACTTCTGAAAAATGTGAACTTTTAAAAGAATACTTTAGGAGTAAAGATCCGGCAATAAATTACGGAATTACTGATAGTTCATATTATGAATATTTATATTCTTTTGAACAAACAACATCAAATGGTGGAGGACATTATATTGGCCATCATTTTGGTATGCTTAATAATTTAGAATATATTTCTTTTAATGGGTTAAGTAATCAATATGGCGTATTTAAAACACTTGATTTTTCTCAAGCTATATATATTGAAGAATTTTCTCCTTATGTAACAGCTATGCTTACTTCAGATGGTTCGCAGCAACTTATTTCAAAAGTTATACTTCCCCCAAACATTAAAACTATAAATTTGCCTTTTGCAAAAGAAGTTATATTTCCTAACAATTCAATAACAGAAGTCATTTTTCCAGGGTTTGCTTCTATAGAGTCTATTGCTTTTCCTAAAACATTAAAAGCTATTGGTAATAATGCATTTCAAGGCAAATCTTTGACATCAGTTGTAATTCCATCATCAGTTGTTAGAATAGGTTCAAATGCTTTTGCGGGGCCACGTTTAGGACAAGGGAATATTACATCACTAAAATTTGAAAAAGATTCTCATCTAATTGCAATATATGGAAGCGATGGCAGTGAATATGATGCAGGTGCTTTTGAAGGAAATAAATTATCTAATGTAATAATTCCAAAATCAGTTGAATATATTGGTTATCATGCTTTTGCAGGAAACAACTTAACTACTGTTTCATTTGAAGCAAATTCTAAATTAAAGTATATGGATAGCTCGGTTTTTGGGGTGAATTCAAATCCAATTAATCTTACACTTACTACGCCAACAGATTTAAGTAATTGGCCAGCTGGTACAAATGATAATATAACAGTAGTATACGAAAGATAATTAAATTAGAATCAAATAATTTGATTCTTTTTTAGATATAATCTAATCTTTTTCTTATAACAAACTTTTATTTTTAAGATAACAAAGTTATATAGGTATTTCCTTGAAATGATATATTTATTGCTGTAGAATGTAATTATGAGAGGTTTGTTATGGAAAAAGAAATGTTTGAAACGTTAATAGGTAAAGATGAAATTGAAACTAGAATAGGTGAGCTTGCAGCTAAAATTGATTATGATTATAGTGGTGAGGAAGTTGTTGTAGTTCCGGTGTTAAAGGGTGGAATGATATTTGCTTGTAGTTTAATGTTGGAGTTAAAATCTACTCCTGTTGTAGTTGACTATATAGATGTATCTAGTTATGGTAATAATACTTCATCAATGGGTGAGGTTATACCTAAGAAATGGTTAAGGGACTCAGTATGTGATAAAAATGTTTTAATAGTGGATGATATTATTGATTCTGGTAGAACACTTGACTATATTAAAAATAGAATTATAAGTGAAGAAAGGCCAAAATCTATTAAGCTTTGTACACTATTAAATAAACCATCTAGAAGAGAATTTGATATTGAACCTGATTATGTTGGTTTTGATATAGAAGATGTGTTTGTCGCAGGATATGGACTTGATTATAAGGAGCATGAAAGAAATAAGCCTTTTATAGTTAAAGTTAAACAGTTTAAAGGTAACTAGTATAGTTACTTTTTTCTTTTAATAATGGACAAATAAGGCTTTTAAATATATAATATGTTTATATGAGGAGGGGAATTTATGATAATAAAACCTAAAGGTTGTCATGATATCTATGGTTATGAAGCTAAGAGATGGCAATATGTATCTAAAGTTATAGATTCTTTAATGGAAAAATATAATTATAATTTTATTCGTACACCAATATTTGAATCGAGTGAAGTTTTTCATAGAGGTGTAGGAGAAACAACTGATATAGTTTCAAAAGAAACTTATGATTTTAAAGATAGAGGAGATAGGTCAATGACCTTAAGACCTGAAGGAACTGCGGGAATTGTAAGAAGCTTTGTTGAAAATAAAATGTATGGTGATGCTACTCAACCTATAAAACTATATTATAATGGTACAATGTATAGATATGAGAGGCCACAATCTGGAAGAGATAGAGAACTTACACAATTTGGGGTGGAAGTTCTTGGAAGTGATGATCCTATTATTGATGCTGAAGTTATTTCAATACCTGTTAATTTATTTAAGTTGTTAGGACTTAAAGAGGTTAAAGTTAAAATTAATACTTTAGGGGATATTGAATCTCGTAATATGTATAGGGATGCACTTGTTGAACATTTTTCTAAATATATTAATGAGTTATGTCCTGATTGTCAGGAAAGATATAAAAAGAATCCAATGAGAATTCTTGATTGTAAATTTGATAAAGAACATATTGCATTAAAAACTGCACCTCGTACAATTGATTATTTAAATGATGTATCACGTGAAAGATTTGATAAAGTAAAAGCTTATTTATCTGAACTTGAAATTGATTATGAAGTAGATCCTGGCGTTGTTAGGGGCCTTGATTATTATAGTCATACTGTTTTTGAAATAGAAGCCCATGTTGATGGATTTGGAACTAACAATGTTTTAGCAGGTGGTGGTAGATATAATGGTTTAGTAGAATTATTAGATGGACCATCTACTCCTGGTATTGGATTTGGACTTGGCATGGGACGTCTTATGATGGCATTGGAACTTGAACATATAAGTCTTCCTATAGTAGATGATATTGAGGCTTTTGTTATGTATGTTTCGGATACTGAAAAAATGTATGCGGCAAGTCTTGTTCAAATGCTTAGAATGAATGGATTTAGAGCTGAAACTGAGTATAATGGAAGAGGACTTAAGGCACAATTTAAACAAGCTGATAGATTAAAAAGTAAATTCTTAATAATTTTAAATGATGATGATTTATCACATGATGAAGTAAAAATAAAAAATAATAAAACTAAAGAGGAAGAACTAGTTGGTGTTGATTATATAATGTATTATTTAGATGAACATCTACAAGAAGATGATGATGAAGAGTGTGATTGTGGATGTGATACTCACCATGATTCTTCTACTTGTTGTTCTCATGATGATGATATGGAGGAGTAAAAATGAATAGAGTATACATAAAGGATTTAGAAAAACATTTTAATGAAGAAGTAGAGGTACAAGGATTTGTTGAAAATATAAGAAACCTTCAATGGGTAGCCTTTGTTATAATAAGAGATAATACTGGTAAAGTACAAGTTACTATAGAAAAAAGTGAAGAATCTAATAAGGAAATGATTGATATTATATCTTCACTTAACAATGAGAGTACAGTTAAAGTTATTGGTAAGATATTAGAAAGTCCAAAAGTTAAACTTGGTGGTAAGGAAATAATTCCATCCAGTATCGTAGTTACTTCTAAAGCATTAGAAAGTGAACTTCCAATTAATATTAAAGATAAAGATGCTAGTTTAATAGATGCTAGACTCGACAACAGATGGTTAGATTTAAGAAATCCATATAATGCTGATATATTTAGAATTCAATCTAAATTTGTAGAAGCAATGAGAGAATTTCTTTATAGTAAAAACTTTATGGAAATTCATACACCAAAATTAATTGGTGCTGCTAGTGAGTCTGGTAGTGAAGTATTTGAGGTTAAATATTTTGATCGTCTTGCATATCTTGCACAGTCTCCACAATTCTATAAACAAATGGCTATGTCTGCAGGACTTGATAGAATATTTGAAGTTGGCCCTGTGTTTAGAGCCGAGAATTCCAATACAAATAGGCATACTACAGAATTTACTGGATTTGACCTAGAATTTAGTTATATTGATTCAGTTGAAGATGTTATGTGTATGGAAGAAGAACTTTTAACTTATGCATTAGGTAAGGTAAAAGATTCTTATGGGGAATTAATAAAAGAAGAGTATGGACAAGAAGTAATTGTGCCAACTGGTAAATTTCCTAGAATTAAATTACATGATTTATATGATGAATTAGAAAATCGCTATGGATATAAAGTTAGTGAAGATGCTAAGGTTGATTTGACTACTGAAGCTGAAAAATTATCTTTTAAGTATTCAATGGAAGTACATAACAGTGAGTTCTTATTTGTTACTGATTATCCAAAGGATAAACGTGCATTCTATCATTTAAGGAAAAATGATATTCCACAAGGATATGATCTTATTTGGAGAGGAGTAGAAATAACTACTGGTGCACAAAGAGAACACAGATATGATGTATTATGTGAACAAGCACGTGAAAAGGGGCTTGATAAAGACGTTAAGTTCTATTTAGAGTTCTTCAAATATGGATGTCCTCCACATGGTGGATTTGGACTTGGAGTGGATAGACTTACTATGTTACTTTTAGGTCTTCCATCACTTAAAGAAGCTATGTTTATATTTAGGGGACCTAATAGATTAAATCCATAATTTATAGAAACTTTACAAATTTTTGTAAAGTTTTTTTAAATTCTTTAGATTTTTTTAGGAATTATTGTACCTATATATTATAATTAAGTTATAAGAGAAAGGTTTGATTTGATGAAAAAGAATAATAATTTAATTTTAGCAGTTTTAGTCGTTTTACTTATTGCATGTATAGTATCTCCTTTGATATATTTTTTAACTAATAGTAAAGCTACAAATAATGATAGCAAAAAAGAGGTTAAGAAGGCAGTGGATACATCTAGATATCCATATACACTTAATCTTTATAAGTCTGGCGATACTTATTTTGAAAATAAGTGTTTTGACTGCGATACAGCATTTACTATTCCTACAGAGAGTAAGGATGCTAAATTTTTAGTTATTCCTATTTCATCTTTAAATAAAGAACCATACATTTTATATGATGATAATGGACTTAAAATATATAGTACTCTTGATAGTAGAGTGTATAAGATTAATTTAGATAATAAATATGAAAATTATGAGATAGGATTATCAAAGGATAATAAAATTGTGGGTATTGTTTTTTATAATATAGAAGAACATAAGGAAAAGCCTAAAGATGATGATTTTCCTGAAGCATGTCTTATAAAACACGAAGAATATAAGGATGCTGGAATGTATAATTTTAAGACAGATAAGATAATGTTTAATGATGATTATGACTATTTACATATTTTAGATGAGAATGAAGTTGTTGCGATAAAACAAGAATATAATGATGGAAAACCAATAAATTCAAATACATATATTTTTAATATTGATTCTGGTAAAAAGGTTTATTCTTTATCTGGGGAAAAATTTGTTGATAAATTCCATACAAAAGGGGGTGTGGTATATCATATTGATTCTGGATTATATAACTCGAAATTCAAGAAAATTTTTTCTAGTTATTACAATGTTAATTCAGATGGTATTTATGTAATGAATAAAAATAAAGATGGTGTAAGTTTATATGACGCAAATGGTAAAAAATTAAATTCATATAAGATAGTTGGTGACTTTCAAACGTTGTTTGACAATAATGAATATTATTTAACTGTTTATAATGGTTATCTTTATATTAGAGGTCTTAACAATTCTTTTGCTCAAAAAGTTGGTATTTGGAAAGAAAATTATAGTATTAATAGTCAGGGTGAAGTATTTAATTCTTGTGATAGTGAACATTTTGGCGATAATACTGGACTTAATACATGGGGATTTGAATATTTTACTAATGGAGATAGTGGTGTTAGGGTTTGCTTTAATTCAGATACTAAGAAAGTTTTAACAAAAAATGATGATTTTATTCAATACTTTGGTGTTGGTAATGATCCATGTGATTGTATTTTTGGACTTTGTAATTAATTTTTATTTTAGACTAGGTAACTAGTCTTTTTTCTTTACAAATGAATAAATAATAATGGGTGATTATATTTGAAATTGAGAAAAAATTTATTTTATTTATTTTTCCCATTATTAGTTGGTTGGGTAAGTGCATTATTTAGTGGGAATTTTGACTTATATTCTTCTATTATTAAACCTCCATTATCTCCACCGGGATATGTATTTGGGATTGTATGGCCAATTTTGTATTTACTTATGGGTATATCTTTTTATTATATAAAGAAAGATAACTATATTTTAAATAATGCATGTGTTTGGTATTATGTTCAACTATTTTTAAATTTTATATGGTCTATAATCTTTTTTAGATTTAGGATGTTTAGTTTTGCAGTTGTAATACTTGCCTTGCTTATTTTGGGTGTCGTTATAACTTTTATTAAGTTTAGACAAATTAATAAGAGTGCTTCTAATTATTTAATACCATATGTTTTATGGATTATATTTGCTTTTTATTTAAATTTAGGAATTGCAATACTTAATTAGTTTCTTTATTAGTAAAAATTATACTAAATATACGTAAAAGACATAAAAAAAGTAATAAAAAGCCTTTAATTGTAAGACGTAATTATGTTATAATAAATATCGTTAAGGAAGGAGCAAGATATAGACATGAAATATGTATATTTATTCAGTGAAGGTAATGCTGATATGAGAAACCTTCTTGGTGGTAAAGGTGCTAACTTAGCAGAAATGACTAACATTGGTTTACCAGTACCTCAAGGTTTTACAATTACTACTGAAGCATGTACTCAATACTATGAAGATGGTAGAGAGATTAATGAAGAAATTCAATCTCAAATTAATGAGTACATTGGAAAAATGGAAGAAATTACAGGAAAGAAATTTGGAGATAAAGAAAATCCATTATTAGTTTCTGTAAGAAGTGGTGCTAGAGCATCTATGCCTGGTATGATGGATACTATTCTTAACTTAGGTCTTAATGAAGATGTTGTTAATGTAATAGCTGAAAAATCAAATAATCCACGTTGGGCTTGGGATTGCTACAGAAGATTTATCCAAATGTATTCTGATGTAGTTATGGAAGTTGGTAAAAAATATTTTGAACAACTTATTGATGAGATGAAAACTAAAAAAGGAGTTACCCAAGATATTGAACTTGATGCTGATGATTTAAAAGAATTAGCTAGAAAGTTCAAAGCTGAATATAAGGAAAAAATAGGAACTGATTTCCCAACTGATCCAAAAGAACAATTAATGGGTGCTATTAAAGCAGTATTCCGTTCATGGGATAACCCAAGAGCTAATGTTTACAGAAGAGATAATGATATTCCTTATTCATGGGGAACTGCTGTAAACGTACAAGCAATGGCTTTTGGTAACATGGGAGATGACTGTGGTACTGGTGTTGCATTTACTCGTGACCCAGCAACAGGTGAAAAAGGATTATTCGGAGAATTCTTAACTAATGCACAAGGTGAAGACGTTGTTGCTGGTGTTAGAACTCCAATGCATATTGCTGAAATGGAAGAAAAATTCCCAGAAGCATTTAAAGAATTCAAAAAAGTTTGTGAAACACTTGAAAATCATTATAGAGATATGCAAGATATGGAATTTACTGTTGAACATGGTAAACTTTATATGTTACAAACAAGAAATGGTAAAAGAACAGCTCAAGCTGCTTTAAAAATTGCTTGTGATTTAGTTGATGAAGGTATGAGAACAGAGGAAGAAGCTGTAGCTATGATTGATCCTCGTAACTTAGACACATTACTACATCCACAATTTGATGCTGCTGCACTTAAAAAAGCTGTACCTGCTGGTAAAGGCTTAGGAGCATCTCCAGGAGCTGCTTGTGGTAAAATCGTATTTACTGCAGAAGACGCAGAAAAATGGAATGAAAGAGGAGAAAAAGTTGTACTTGTTAGACTTGAAACTTCTCCAGAAGACATTACTGGTATGAAAGCTAGTCAAGGTATCTTAACTGTTCGTGGAGGAATGACAAGTCACGCTGCTGTTGTTGCTCGTGGTATGGGTACTTGCTGTGTATCTGGTTGCGGGGATATCGCAATGGATGAAGAAAACAAGAAATTTACTCTTGCTGGTAAAACTTATCATGAAGGAGATTATATCTCAATAGATGGTTCTACTGGTAATATATATGATGGAATTATTCCTACAGTTGATGCTAAAATTGCTGGAGAATTCGGTAGAGTTATGGAATGGGCTGATAAATTCAGAACATTAAAAGTTAGAACTAATGCTGATACACCTGCTGATGCTAAAAAAGCAAAAGAACTTGGTGCAGAAGGAATTGGTCTTTGCCGTACAGAGCATATGTTCTTTGAAGCAGATAGAATTGCTGCATTTAGAGAAATGATTTGTTCTGACAGTGTTGAAGAAAGAGAAACTGCCCTTGATAAGATTTTACCTTACCAACAAGGTGACTTTGAAAAATTATATGAAGCACTAGAAGGATATCCAGTTACAATAAGATTCTTGGATCCACCTCTACATGAGTTTGTTCCAACTGAAGAAGCTGATATCAAAAAACTTGCTGATGCGCAAGGTAAGAGTGTTGAATATATTAAAAACTTAATTGCATCTTTACATGAATTTAACCCAATGATGGGACATAGAGGATGTCGTTTAGCTGTAACTTATCCAGAAATAGCTAAAATGCAAACTAAAGCTGTAATTCGTGCTGCAATTAATGTTAAAAAAGCACATCCAGATTGGAATATTAAACCAGAAATAATGATTCCACTTGTTTGTGAAGTTAAAGAATTAAAATTTGTTAAGAATGTAGTAGTTGAAACTGCTGATGCAGAAATTAAAGCTGCGGGTATTGACTTAGAATACGAAGTTGGTACTATGATAGAAATTCCAAGAGCTGCTTTAACTGCTGATGAAATAGCTAAAGAAGCTGACTTCTTCTGCTTCGGTACAAATGACTTAACTCAAATGACATTTGGATTCTCAAGAGATGATGCTGGTAAATTCTTAAATTCTTACTATGATAATAAGATTTTTGAAAATGATCCATTTGCTAAACTTGATCAAGATGGTGTTGGAAAATTAATGGAAATTGCTGTAAAACTTGGAAAACCAGTTAATCCAAAATTACATATTGGTATTTGTGGAGAACATGGTGGAGATCCATCAAGTGTTGAATTCTGTAACAAGATTGGACTTGATTATGTATCTTGTTCACCATTTAGAGTTCCAATAGCTAGACTTGCTGCTGCACAAGCTGCTATCAAGTCCCGCCAAAAATAGAGTGAGAACACACTCCAATAAATAAAAAATCAAAGAACCGAAAGGTTCTTTTTTCGTTGGAATAAAAGGATAAAATGGAAGGATGATAATATTATATAAATAATAAAAATGGGTTGGGTGGTGTGATGCCACAATAATAGATTTTTATGCAGGAAAGTAGCAATAAGGTTAGGGCTACTTTTTTTGTTGGTGAAAAAGTAAAATGAAATGGAGGTAGATAGAATGTTTTATATTAAACCTAATTTAAAGAATATGTCTCAAGGAGCCAGACTTGAGTACATTAGGAAAGTCAGACATATGACTAAAGAAGATGTGGCAGCTTATTTTGGATTTGAAGGTAGAGAACCAAATAAAACAATTCGTGAGTATGAAAATAATACCACTGGTCCAAGTCCAAGTAGATTAGAGGAATTAGCAGAACTATTTGAAGTAAGTGTAGATGCAATAAGAAAATATGATTTCACTAATCCAATAGATGAGATCTATTACCAAATGTGGTTGGAAGAAGAATTTCCATATTATCAATTTAATATTGAAATGGATAGTTTTCCAGGAAAGGAATATAACATGAATGTTTATAACGAAATTCAAGAATGGAAGAAGAAGAGAAAAATGAGAAAAGTCTATGATATATCAGATGATGAATATTTAGAATGGAAATTGAACTTTAAAATCTAAAACGAAATTACTTAATTATGAAACGTATATTTTTTTATAATGGTAATTAAGAACACAGTTGAAATAATACCTTAGTTAATATATAATAACTTCAAGAGGTGACACTATGAGAGATTTTTCTGATTCAATTAAATATTCAGTTGTTCGAGAAAACTTAGAAAAGAATAACGGAAGAATATGTTGTGAAATTTGTGGTAAAGAATTAAAGTCAATTAATGAAGGACATTTTGATCATATTGAAGCATATGCTAAAGGTGGTAAGTCAACAAAAGATAATTGTCAAATATTATGCTCAAATTGTAACTTAAAGAAAAATGATAAAGAATTAAATGATTTTTTATTAGATGAAAAAGCAAGAAAATTTCTTGAAGGAATAAGCATTGATGATTCTAATAATAAAGAAATAGTGAAGAAAGATATTCAGTCTATTTTGCCAATAAGTGAAGAAATGACTAAAGAATCTTTCGATATGATTATTTCAAAATTTATAAGTATCAAAGGTAATATTACTAAAACTGATTTTACAAGAGAATATAATAATTTACCGTCATACTATTATGTAACAAAGTATTATGGAGATTTAAACACTTTAAAGCAAGCTTTTAATATTAAAGAAAAAATTATTTGGAATAGGGAGACTATAAAAGAAGCTCTTGAAAAGTATATTAATGAGTATGGAGATGTATATGAAAAAGACTTAAAGTCTAAAAATAATTTACCTTCATATCCATGCATTATAAAGTATTATCCAGAATATAGTGGATTAAATGAATTAAAGTCTAAAATGTTTAATCTAAAAGTAAGAAATCAATGGACTTATGAAGATGCTATTGAATCAGGAAAAAAATTTGTTCAAAAAAATGGAAGAGTTAATTTGAAGGATTTAAATTCAGAAAATAATATGCCTGATGCAAAGGTAATATATAGATTTTTTGGTTCATTAGAAAAGTATCAAAAAATAATTGGTTCACAAATATCTCATAGAAACGAATTAATAACTATGGATGATATTGATCGAACAGTTGAAAATATATTAGGTAATAATAGAGAATTTCAAACAACTAAAGATTTATTTGAAGTGTTTCCAATTTCTAATAGTGTTATTTATCGTAATTTTGGTAGTATAGAAGCTTTTTGTAAAAAATATAATATAAATATTATAAAAAAGAAGAAAGCA
>OGQX01003276.1_pt1 | contig 11252 bp, 5 predicted proteins | sample 1553291 | NCBI WGS metagenome assembly OGQX01 (sample SAMEA2580030, study PRJEB22360) | human gut metagenome | biome: human gut; feature: human-associated habitat; material: faeces | place: Denmark | collected 2008/2010
TATATAATGTATTTTTTAGTTGATACTTAAAACCTACACTGTTAAAATTATTATAAAAACTTTGAGAGGATGTATATTAATGATATCTATTATAGCTGCAGTAGCTAAAAATAATATACCTATTATTGATAATATTTTCATATTTACCAATAGAGGAATTCTTAATACATCAAATATCCATCTTGCTAAAGCACTAACTATCCTATTAGAAAGTAAGAAATGTGAAATTAATTCTTGACTATCATATAAATAAACACAATATGTATCCAAGGCAAAATGTGTTTTTATAAAATTAGTACATATAACAGTAGTAAAAATCAGCATACCTATAAATATACACATAGTATATTTATTTTTCTCACATATATTTTTTATTTTATCCATTTTTCCTCCATAAAAGAAGATAAATAACAATCTAAGTAAACTATTATTTATCTTATTAGTTTATTACACATATGCTATAATTGCATCTAATATTTCTTTATTACTTAATCTATTTTCTTTATTAGAAGTAACTCCTAAAATTATTGAATTCTCTATCTCGTAAGGTTCTAGTACTTGATATGGATCCATCTCCTCAAAAGGATATTCTATAACTTCTCCACTTATATAATCTCTTTGATATGTTTTTCCTGACACATCAATTACATATAGTTTATCTGATTCAGCCATATCTTTTAATTTTTCTTCCTGTTCAGTTAAATTCTCCTGTTTATTACATTTTAAATATCCTTCATTTGTTATTTCAAAATCTACTATATTATTACTGTTTAACAATTCCATGAATTTTTCTCTTGAGCTTTCAGAAATCCACATACCACTACTGTTTGGTGCTTGTTCCAATATTGTATTAATTTCATCTTCAGCAGGAATACCATTTTTTATTATTCCTGCTAAAGCAACTTGATATTGAACATCTGGTTTTACCTGAATTATTTTTCTACCATCATATTCTTCTTCTATTTGATAAATATCAGTTTGGCCTGTTGCATTTATTTCATTTTTTATTGCATTTATCTCATTAGAGTCTGTAGATACTATTCTATTCATAAATTCATCACTTTTAATCTCATTTTGTAAAATATTTTGATCACTATTTTCTTTTTTATTATTAAAAATTAAACCTATTACTATTACCACAACAATTGCTAGTAATAAAACTATTAAAATATTTTTCTTCATATATTAATTCTCCTCTAAAAATCATTTAATAACCTCATTGTTGATCTATTAAATTTACCTGCATAATCCCAATTTACTACTTGATCATGACTTGTTACATTAGGAAGTTCTAATAGCATTGAACGTGTATTAGGTATGCTTCTTGCCCAATTTACTAAATATCCATTTCCATATGTTCCTATATGTTTAGAAATTCCAAATTCACTTCTATAGTACGAACCAATTCCATCATCACCTATTGTTTCATTCAACCATCCATGAACATCTATTAAAACATTACTTGATCCTTGATGTGCTAAAATAAAGTCACGTAATTGAACTGCTTCTGGAGCTTGGAATGCCGCAGTTCCAGTATAATTTCTAGCTGATGTCATTCTTTGAAATCCAACACTAAATCCTCTATTCATATCTATCCCTTGATTATTTGGCGCATAACTATAAACTGTTGTACGTCCTGGTCCATTGTTAGTCCAACCATCATATTGTCCATCAGGATTTAACGTTGGAAAAATATAAATTGTCCATTCATTAATTAAATCTTCTGAAAGATTATTGTATAAATAATCTTTAAATTGATTTGCCATATACGTTAATTCTGAGCCATCTTTCCAATATGAATCTTCAAAGCCATGAATTGAAAATGTTGTAAATAAATGCTTACTTCCTTTACCTATCTTAAAATATGTTAAATCATATCCTCCTTGAGCTGATTGCCTCTTACCTGATGTTCCATATGTTCCTTCCTCATAAAATTTTCTATAACCTGTAATAAATCTGAATTGTTGTGCATCAGATCCATTATCACTATATACTTGTATATTTTGGCCATTTTGTGCATTTTGATTATTCACATATAAATATAAATTATTAGCTAAAGAAATTAAATTATAAAATCCATATCCTGCTTCTTGAATTTTCCACTGTTGATTGCTTGCTCCTGTATAGTCCATTTGGCAAACATTATTACTTGACAAGTCAACAGTTAAAACTTTATTAGAATGTTTTGCTTTTATCACATAGACGTCATCTGATTGTGGTTCTAAAATAAATTTCTGTTGATTTACATTATCAGCAGTCCATATTTGAATATTTGCTCCGTTATCATATGAACCACCAGCTACATCTACCACCATATTTGAATTTAATTTTGTCTCTATTTCATAAGTACCACTTTCAACTATATTAATATGTTCTAATTTAAATTGTTGAGCATCTGAATTGTTTGAATAGTATAGTTGTACATTTGCTCCGCAATTTTCTATTGCCCCACCGGCAATATCTAAGTATAATCCATTTGCTTTTGAAATTATACTATAATAACCATTTCCACAATCTTTAAAATACCAAAATTGATTATCTGTATCAATTTGATCATATTGATCTACTTTTGTTCCAATGTTTATTCCTCCATTTTGTACATCTAAAGCTTTAGCAGAATGTGTTGCAACAATTTTATAATAATTTGTATCTCCTATTCTAGTTATGCGAAATTTCTTTTGCGGAGAATTATCACATGTCCATATTTGTAAATTTGCATAATTGTCATAACTTGCACCATTAATATCAAAAGAATTAATATTATTTTTCATTTTTATTTGATAGATTCCATCCTGAATAATACTTATATTATTTTTTGGTGTTTCATTTATTAATATAAAAGATTGTGAATTTGAATTTTTGTATCTTTGTACTTGTATTTTTTCTCCGTTTTGTGGCGTATCTTGAGTTGTAATATAAAGATTTTCACATTTTGAAATTATATTATATAAACCATTTCCTAAATCATTAATAATCCACTTTTGAGTTTCTAAATCATTATCTTGTTCTTGTGTAATTGTACTATATAGGTTTGGTGCTTTGCTTTCCACAGTTAAAACTTTCCCAGATAATTGAGATTTTATCTTATAATATCCATCACCTACATAAATAAATTCAAATTTTTGTTGAATAAATTCATCATTATCCCAAAGTTGGATTTTTGTACCATCAGTACTTAGCCCATCTGTTACATCAAAAGCTTTCATATTATCTATAGGTGTAATTATTCTATAAATTCCATCTTCTATAGATTGTGTTCCTTGTATAGGATTTCTATCTGTCAGATAAAATCTCTGAGCATCTGAATTATTACTCTCATATACTTGTAATTTTGCTCCATTGCTTACATTCGCAGATGGAATATCTATATAATAATTATTTGCTAGTGAAACAAAAGCATATTTATCGTTTCCATATAGCTTAATTTGCCATTTTTCTGTAATATCGCTATCTTCTGTTTTTTGTATTAATTGATTTTCATCACTTATTGCTAACACTTTATTTGAATGTACAGAAGTTATTGTATAATATGTATTATTGTATGTTATTTTAAATTTTTGTTGAATATTTCCATCCAAATCCCATAATTGTATTGGTATATTATCTTCTGTAGAGCTATCTGTTACTTCAAATATTTTATTTCTATCAATTACAGAAGCAATTTCATAAAATCCTGTTTCTAGTGGCTTTTCTATTTGATCATTTAATTTTATCAAAGTAAATTGCTGTGCTGTAGAATCATTACCTTCATATGTTTGTACATTTCCACCATTTGATATATTTCCATTTTGTATATCTAAGTACAATCCGTTTAATTTTGATATAAAACTATAACTTCCATTTGAGTTTTTTACAATCTGCCATTTTTGTGAACTTGTCCTGTTTTCCTCATATTGCCATACATTAGTTCCATTAGACATTCCTCCATTCTGAACATCTAATAATTTTCCTGAATTTACATTTGTTATTGTATAATAACCATCTGTTTCATCATATCTAAAATTAAATTTCTTTTGAGTATTATTTTCTTCATACCAGTCCCACAACAACACATTTGCTCCGTTATTTTTTAATCCCGCATCAATGTCTATACCTATGTTTGGATTGCTAAACATTGCTATTCTATATGTCCCTTCTTCAATAGTCTTTTTTGGTTTAATTATTTCTATAATTTTAAATTGCTGTGCATTTGAGCCATTACTTTCATATACTTGTACATTTGCTCCATTTGATATATTCCCACTTTGTACATCTAAACACAAATGCTTTAATTTAGAAATAATACTATAACTCCCGTTAGGATTTTTTACAATCTGCCACTTTTGTGAATTTGTTCCATTGGCTTCATATTGCCACACATTAGTCCCATTAATTGTTCCACTATCTTGTACTGTTAATAATTTTCCAGAATTAGTATTTGCTATTGTATAATATCCATCCACTTCATCATAATTAATATTAAATTGTTTTTGTAAGTTATTTTCTTGATACCATTCCCATAATAATACATTTGCCCCATTTTCTTTTGATCCTGCATCAACATCCACTCCAATATTTGAATTACTAAACATTGCTATTCTATATGTTCCATCCTTTATAGTTCTTTCAGGTTTAATAATTTCTACAAAAGAAAATTGTTGTGCACCTGTACCGTTACCTTCATATACTTGTACATTTGCTCCATTTGATATATTTCCATTTTGGATATCTAAGTACAAATTATTTAATTTAGAAATAATACTATAACTTCCATTTGAGTTTTTAATTATCTTCCATTTTTGTGCATCAGTTCCATATTCTTTATATTGTATTATATTTTTTTGCCCATCTTGTACTGTTAATAATTTTCCAGAATTAACATTTGTTATTGTATAATACCCATCTGTTTCGTCATATTGGATATTAAATTGTTTTTGTAAATTATTCTCTTCATACCAGTCCCATAACAATACATTTGCTCCATTTTCTTGTAAACCTGCATTAATGTCTAATCCAATATTTAAATTACTGTACATTGCTATTCTATATTTTCCATCTTGAAGTACTTTATCTGGTATTGCTTTTTGATTATTCTCTAATAATTCTTTTGGTTCTTGTAAATTATCATTTAGCACATTATTTATTAATTCATCGGTAAAGAGCATATTTATGTCTTCAATTTCATTTATTGTATTATTGTCTGCAAAAGCTAAACTACATATTGATAAAATGATTATGCTAATTACAATAATAAGCTTTAGATAAATTTTTTTCATATAAATTACCCCTCCATTTGCATATCTATTTTTTATCTTAACATTATTCCTATTCTTTTACAACAAAAAAAATATACAAAGCAACAAAATTGTCGCTTTGTATATTTTATTATTGCTTTTTATTTTTTCTAATAATAAAAAGCATTACTCCTATTAATATTACAATAAATATTACAATCATATATATATTTATTTTTTTAGGTTTATCAGCTTCATTTTCTATATTTATAGTATAAACTTTTAAATCCCCATTTTCTGCAGTAACTTTTATATTAATTATTCTTTCTTCTTGTGAAACACTTACATTTCCTATTCCTTCAATTTTTGCATTTTCATTATCTGCTTCTGCTAAAACATTAAAAGTATTAACATTATCATCTTTTACATATATTGTATATGTTTCATTTTGTCTGCTAAATTTTGGATATAACTCATATCCTTCTATACTTAAAGATTTCAAATAATTGTCACTTGATTTTCCTACATAGTACTCTGCTGTTACTGTGTTGTTCTTGCTTTCTTCATATTTTTTTTCTATCTCAGCTGCATCTTCTTCTGTAAAATCAGCATAACCTGCACTATTAGGTGGTACGGGTATATCTACAAGCCTAGGTGTTTCTGCAAACGATAAACTTACAATAGAAACTATACATATTAAGGTAATAAAAAACAAACTAATTTTTAATTTCATACTTTCTCCCCTTCAAGTAATAGTTAAGAATGTTAAATTAATTATAATATTAATTTAACATTCTCCTTTCTAAATTATTCTTAGATATTTTGAAGCAACAAATCCTTTGGTTCCATCATCTAAAATTATCAAGTCCCACGTATATCCATCAGCAAAATAAACATCTTTCAATATTCTAGTTCCTGTAGTTCCATCTCTAAAAGTTCCCAAACTGGTATAACCTTGACCTGGTCCAATTCTAATATTAACACTTCCTGTAGTAGATATAGCCACTCTTTCATTGCAATTTGTAACATCATTTATAAATTGCAAATATTCTCCAGAACAATATCCAACTGTTCCAGAAGGTGTTATTACTTTTTGCCATCCATTAACATATCTTTCTATCGAAAGAAGTATTGTTCCATTTTGTAATTTTTCTATTTCTGCATATTCTTGACCTGGTCCACTTCTAACCTTTAGTGTAGTTTGTATATCAAAAACTTGAACATTCTTTGGTCCTTGATCTGAAATTGCAGGAAAACTAGGATCTGTAGAACTACCACTTCCAGTTGGTTTTGCTGCTGGTGATTCTGGCATATTTTCGTATACTGGTATAATAAATTTAATTGTATTATCTAAAGTTCCTGTATCTGCATATGCACCTCTAAACGTACGTGCTTCACTATATGCTGCTGATAAGTTTTGCATATATTGATGAGTATAAAATCCTCCTGGACTATTTGGATTTACATCAAATTTATTTAGATATAATGTATTCTGCTTAGCATCTAAATAATTTTGTTTTACAAAAGTAATTCCACCTTCTATACCTTTTTGCATACTATCCCAGCCTTGTTCTTTTGCTTTTGCTAATGCTGTTGCAAAATCATTTCCTACTTGTGCACCTATATTAAATGGATTAAAATATGTTTTTCCATCTCCACCATCCATATAAATTGTAATAGAACCATTTCTTCCCTGTTCTTGGAATAATCTTGCAATTATATAATAAGGATTAACATTTTGATGTTCACATGATATTCTAACATCTTCCGCAAAATTATTTAAAAATGTTCCATTTACTTGATATTGTATTGAGTCTATTGTAGCACCACTGTTATAATAGTCTGCTAAATCTACAAATTGGAAAGCATCTACATCGTTTAAAAAATTTCTAGAATCCATGAAATATGCTATTCCATTATATGAAGCTGATGCCCAATTTCCACTTACATATGGGTTAGGTGCTATCCAATCTCCTTTATATACATTTGTATCTACCAAATTAGCTTTTCTGTTATCATACTCATATTCTCCTTGAACGGCTGTATAAAAATCAATTCCTGTGTATAAAACTTCAAATTGCCAATTAGGATGGTTTATTACTAATTCATTTACTCTTTCTTGTATTCCTGGATACTTATTTGTATCAATATTTATTCCACAATTTCCAAATACAAATAATTGTGCTTGTGTACCATTTCCTTGATATCCTCTTACACTAATTCCTTCATTAATATTTCCATTTTCTACATCCATATATAAACCATTAGCCTTAGAAACTATATTATAAGCACCACTACCATCTGGAATTAAAATCCATTTTTGCATATTATTACCTGAATTCTTTTCGTTCTGTTCAATTTTACTATTAGATTTTAATTCTAGTACTTTATTTGAATGAGAAGCAACTATTGTATAATATCCATCTTCATAACTTAGTATGAATTTTTCTTGATTAACTCCATGATATTTCCATAATTGCAAATTAGCCCCGTTTTCAATACTTCCATCTGCAATATCAAAACCAATATCTTGATTTATTTTTGTTACTATTTTATATAAGCCATCTTCCATATATTTTGTAGCTTTTGATTTTTGTTTAATAAACTTGAATTCTTGCGCTGCAGAATTATTACTTTCGTATAACCTTACATTAGAACCATTAGCCAAATTACCATTTTCAACATCTAAACATAGTCCACTTGCTTTTGAATGAATTGAATAACTTCCATTTGCATCCTTTATTATAAACCATTTTTGTGCTGCAGAACCATTGTATTCATATTGCCATACATTTGTATAGTTAGTTGTTCCTCCATTTTCTGCATCTAGAACTTTACCTGAATTTACGTTTGTTATTATATAACAGCCATCTGCTTCTATATATTGCAAATTAAATTCTTTTTGAATATTATTATCAAACCATTCCCAAATTAAAACGTTTGCACAGTTTCTTCTTGAACTGCTCTCTATATCTAGACCTAAATTTTCATTATTAAATAAAGATATCCTATAAGTTCCATCTTCTATTGTTCTTTCTGTTCCTATTTGAATAAATTGAAATCTTTGTGAGTTTGTTACATTATTTTCATACATTTGTATTTTTATTCCATCAGAACAATTTGCAGAAGGTACATCTATATAATAATTATTACATTTTGAGATTATACTATAATTATTATTTTCCTCATCTTTTATTATCCATTTTTCTTGATCGGTTCCTTGTTCGTCTTGTTGAATTATTTTAGTTCCATTTTTTACATTTGCATTATCAACAGCTAACACCTTATTAGATAATTTGGATTTTATGGTGTAATAACCATCTCCATTATATGTTATCTCAAAATTCTGTTGTGTCGCTTCCCAACTTCCCCATAGCTGAATTTGTTTTCCATTATCTAACGATCCATCCGTAATGTCAAAAACTTGTGAAGAATTTATGGCAGTTCCTATCTTATATATTCCATCTTTTATTGTTTGTTTTCCTTGCATTGGAGTTCTATTGGTTAAATAAAATTTTTGTGCATCAGAATTATTTTCCTCATATACTTGTAACTTAACACCATTACTTGCATTTGCTGAAGGTATATCTATACAATAATCATTTGATAATGAAACAAAAGTATATTTATTATTACCAAAAGATTTTATACTCCATTTTTCTTTAATATCTCCGCTAGCTGTTTTCTGAATAACTTGATTATTATCATTTATTGCTAATACTTTATTAGAATTCATTGCAGTAATTGTATAATAACTTGTGTTATAAGTTATTTTATATCTTTGTTGAATAAATCCATCTGAATCCCATAGCTGTAATTGTGTACCATCACTAGTAGAATTATCAGTCATATCAAAAGCTTTACTAGAATCTAATGAAGATGTTATCTCATATATTCCATCTTCTACAGTTTTTTCTATTTGATTATCAAGTTTTATAAACATAAATTGTTGTGCTACAGAATTATTTCCTTCATATACTTGAACATTTCCTCCATTTGCAATATTCCCATTTGATATATCCAAATATAATCCACTATATTTAGATATTATGCTATAACTTCCGTTATTATTCTTTATTATCTTCCATTTTTGTGAGGAAGTGCCATTTTCTTCATATTGCCACACATTTGTACCATTTGTATTTCCGCCATTTTCTGTATCTAAAAGTTTTCCTGAATTTACATTTGTTATTGTATAATAACCATCTGTTTCATCATATTTTATATTAAATTTTTTCTGGATATTATTTTCTTCATACCATTCCCATAATAGTACGTTTGCTCCATTATCTTTTGAACCACCATTTATATCTAATCCTATATTTTGATTACTAAACATCGCGATTCTATATGTTCCATCTTCTAATGTCTCTAGTGGCTTTGTAATTTTTATAAAATAAAATTGTTGAGCAACTGACCCATTGCCTTCATATACTTGAACATTTCCTCCATTAGCTATGTTTCCATTTTGTATATCTAAATATAATCCATTTGATTTTGATATTATGCTATAGCTTCCATTTGAATTTTTTTGTATTAACCATTTTTGTGCATCTGATCCATTTTCTTCATATTGCCATACATTAGTTCCATTAGATGTACCTCCGTTTTGCACATCTAATACTTTATTAGAATTTTTATTTCTTATTATATAATATCCATCATTACCATATTCAAGTTCAAATTGCTTTTGTACATTATTTTCTTCGTACCAATCCCATAAAAGCACATTTGCTTCATTTTCTTTTGAACCACCATTTATATCTAATCCTATATTTGGATTACTATACATTGCTATCCTATATGTTCCATCTTCGATTACCTTTGAACTTTTTGTTTGTATTTTCGAACTTGTATTAGTATTATTCTGTATTTCTAAATCTTGACTATATGTTTCATTTTTATTAAGTTCTTCCATTTTATCTTCTTGATTTGTTTCTTTTATCAATGTATTATTTATTGTTTCATTGTCAATAATATTATTACTATCTAAAATTAAATTATTACCTATTAAATTATTATCTGCAAAAACCAAAGTGCAAATAGAAAAAATAACTATAATTATGGTTGCTGTTATTTTAATATATTTTTTCTTCATCAAAGCCCTCCTTATTAATAAAAATAATCCCTCTTTTATTTTTATTAATTACTTTTCTTTAGTAATATTACCAATTTCATTGTTTTCTCTTACATTGTTATACTCATTAACTAAATATAATGGTCTACTTTTTGTCTCATTAAATATTCTTCCTAAATATTCGCCAATTATTCCAAATAACAATATTTGAATTCCACTAAAAAATAGAATTAAAAGTATAATTGCTTGATAAGCATCTATTTTCCCTGTAACTAAAATCATTTTGCAAATTACATATATAAAATATATTACTAAAGCTAAAAATGTTGGTATACAAATATATGTAGCTAATCTTAAAGGTGATGTTGTAAATGAAGTTATTCCATCAATTGCCAAATCTACTAATTTTTTATAATTCCATTTAGTTTTTCCTGCTATTCTTGGATCTCTATCATATAATACTTCTTTTTTCTTATAACCAATCCAACTAAACATACTTTTTGAACATCTTTGTGATTCTCTCATCATTTTTAATGCATTTACACATCTCTTGTCTAATAATCTAAAATCACCTGTATCTTTTTGTATTTCTACATTAGTTAGACTTTGTAAAACTTTATAGTACATTTTAGAAGTGAATTTTTTTAACCATGTTTCACCTTTTCTTGTTCTTCTTCTAGCATAAACGTCATCGTATCCTTGTTCCCACCATTTTAATAGCTCTGGAATCAATTCAGGTGGATCTTGTAAGTCAGCATCCATAAAAATTACACAATCTCCTGTTGCATAATCCAAGCCTGCTATCATAGCTGTTTCTTTTCCAAAATTTCTAGAAAAATCCACATAGCTTATTCTAGCATCATCTTCTCTCCATTGTTTTATTATTTTTAGTGTGCTATCTTTACTACCATCATTAACGAATAATATTTCAAATTCATATTTTTTTATATTATTTATTAATT
>OGQX01003280.1_pt1 | contig 11247 bp, 22 predicted proteins | sample 1553291 | NCBI WGS metagenome assembly OGQX01 (sample SAMEA2580030, study PRJEB22360) | human gut metagenome | biome: human gut; feature: human-associated habitat; material: faeces | place: Denmark | collected 2008/2010
AGGTTAGTTTTTTCATGACTTCCCTCTCCCCCAAATAAAAAGGCCTGCGATTACCAGCAGGCCTTTATCTGTTTTTAACACGCTTTCGAGTCCTTTTAGATTTTTCCTTAAGATATTCCGCAAGTTTATCCTCATCATTATTAAATTGAGATAAAAGCTCATGCTCGCAATTAAGTGCTTTACTCGCATAAGTTCCATATAGTTTCTTTCTTGCTAGTGCTGCTATGAATGCTGCATCTTCTTTGCTATCGAAATACCCTAACGATATTGTCTTATTTTTATAACCAACATAAGACTTCCACCTGCCAGTTGGCTTATACCAAGACACTCCAATTGCACCGGATGTGTTTAATCTATTCCCTACAATGTTTCTTGCATTCTGCTCTTCTGTTGCCAGTCTTAGGTTTGAAATCCTATTGTCAAGTCTGTTCCCATTTACATGATCAATAAACTTAGGAGGCCATTTTTTGTATACATAGAACCAAGCAAGTCTATGCGCCTTATACAAAACATTGTTTATACTAATGCATATATAACCACCACTAACACCTCCAGCAATACTACCTTTTACTCTTACTACTGAATTTGTTTTTAGCCATTTAAATATTCCTGTTTCTGAGTCATATGATAATGTTGACAGAAGCTCATCGTGATCAATTAGTTTTTTTATTCGCATAAAGAATATACTTAATAATATATACAGTAAGAACCATTAGTAACGATAACCCTGCTATTAACTCAGTGATGTAGATGGTCATCAGAATCCTCCTTTCTTCTTGGACTGCGGTTCCTCGCGTTCACGGCGGCGCATTTCAGCAGACTGTTGGTCTGTGTCATAAATAGCGCCATTTGCCTGAATGCAATACACAGTGCCGGTATTGCCATGACGATTGAGACGAAGGATTAGTTCAGTTTCACCAGGTGGAACACTGTCATCAAAAGCGCCTTCACGATGGATCCCGACCCAATAATCGCAATCCTGTTCAATCTGCCCTGTATCTCGTGAGTCACTTGGTAATGGGCGTTTATTGGTTCTGCTTTCCAGTGCGCGGTTAAGCTGCGTCAGAAGCACAACAACGCAATCAAGCTCTTTGGCAAGGTTCTTCAGTCCTTTGGTGATCATGCCGTAAGCAAGATCGTTGCGATCGGCCTTCTCAGCAGTCATTAGTGTCAGGTAATCGACCAGAATCATGCCAACACATCCTTTTTCTCGCTTGATTCGACGGCTTTCGCTGACGATTTGAGCCAGAGATAATCCCGGCGTGTCGTCGATGTAAAGCAGGTCGATTTCACTCAAGCGATTGGCTGTTTCGATCGCCCTGTTGAAGTCACCATCGTAATCACCCTGATAGCCGTCATCAGCGTCATTTGTCGCCGGAAGGTAAAAAATATTCGGGTTAACACCTGACTTCTGTCCCACCAGTTTTTCCAGTATCTGGTCACCTGGCATTTCAAGGCTGAACATCAGAGCGGGCTTTTTCTCATGCACTGCGCAGTTGATTGCCATCTGGCTGTATAGCGTCGTTTTCCCCATCTTAGGGCGAGCGCCAATGACAAACAGAGAGCCTTTCACCAGACCTTTCGGTGACAGCATCCTGTCCAGCGATGGGATCCCTGTGCTCATTCCTCGTTGTTCACCTGACGGGTCAAATCGCTTCTCAAGGTCGCTAACCCAGTCTTCCATGACCTCACCAAATGAGCGAAGGCCGCGACGCGATCCGGTTTTTGCATGGTCTGTCAGTTGCGTGAAAATAGCCTGAATAGCTTCGTACTTCTGCGTTGCAGTCATTCCGTTGCGGGAATAGAGCAATTCCATCGCTTCAGTCATGCGGTTGATGGCGTAGCGTTCCATTGCGGTTTCACGAACCTGCATTGCATAGGCAACGATGTTTGCTGCGCTTGGCGTGTTCTTTGCGATCTCAGCGATATAAGCAAAACCGCCAACAGACACCGTTAACGATTTGCGCTCCAGTTCATCGAAAAGCGTCAGGCCATCTACTGGCTTTTGCTCCCGGTGCATTCTGGTTATTTCTTCGAAAAGGATTTTGTGTGGTCGGCTGTAAAATGAATCGGGCTTCAGCATCGCCAGAACTTTCTGGACGCGCTCACTGCTGTCATCATCCAGAAGCAATCCACCAATCACCGCCTGCTCTGCCTCGATGCTATGGGGCGGCGCATAAAAATTATCGGTCATCGTGTTCACCCTCACGAACTTTCAGGTAGGTATTATCGTTAAGCAGAAAATCAAATCCCTTTTTGTGCCAGACAGTTCCGCGTTGATGGTTTGGACGCTCTTCGAACATCCATCGACAATTTTCGCCTACGTAGCTCAAATAATTTCTCCAGTCCTGCATCGTGAACCCATGCCCGTCAAGCTGGCGGGTTATCACTCCGGCTTTGCGCCAGAACGTTCGGATCTGGTTTTTACGCTTGTCATTCAGTGCGCGGATTCTTGGCGCTTCAGGAAGGATTTCGTGGTAAGCATCGACAACATCCTGACAGCTGACGGAAGGTTTTTTCTTGTCAGACTTTTTGTCTGCTGTGGCACTCTCTAATACGTCAGTATTAGAGATAATATTATTATATTCTTTATCTGTGGTAATTTGCTGGTAATCTGCTGGTACAGCATTGCTTACAGGCATTGGTATTGCTGGCTTTGAGGTGGTAATTTGCTGGTAATCTGCTGGTACAAAATTTGACTGATAATCGTCATATTTCTCTACCGAGAAAACTGAGAATTTACCGTGTGAAACCCAGTCAATCATGCCGAGTTTTTTGAACTTTCTAAGCAGGTACTGAACGCGATCTGGTTTGAGTCCTGTTTCAAACGCCAGAGAGTTTCTACCGCCAAGTAGCTTCCCTCTGCCTACCAGAATTTCTCCTGCGTCAGTCATTACATACTCAGGCGTATGCTTTGCTTTGAGGATTAAGTGAACCCACAGATGCGCAGCTTCTGCGTCCTTGTAAAACGGCACATCCATAATTTTACGGTGCAGCAAGGCATACCCCTTACCGCTGCTTTGATGCGGTTGTTGTAGCCTTCTGGCCTCTCTGGCTTCGGCTAGATTAGATATGTTACTCATGACCTTTCTCCTTCTGCATCAGCTTCACCTTTTCCAACTCAGCCCGGAATCGACCAGGCTGCTTGAAGCTGGACAGGAAGCGATCACGTAGTATGTGTTTGTGAATTTTGTCCTGGTAAGGACTGAGTTGTTTTGTCATAATGACTCCTGTGGATTGATCCAGTAATTCCCTCAGAATTGCATATCAATTTGCTTAAAATCCTCGGTGGCGCCCGGGGATTTTTTCTTTGTGATTTCATCAAGCGCATACTTAAAAGCCCTGCTAATCGCACTGATGTCTGATGCCATTCCGAAAGCACACAAGACCGAAGCAATAAATCTCCAGTCCGTTCTGCTTATCTTCGATTCATGACAGCCAATCATCTTTGCCAGACCGCGCTGGGTAAGCGTTGACAGGTTGATGAGTAAATCAGTTTCAGCGCGATCAATTTCTCGCTGTGTTGGCTTGCTGTAGCTTGCTTGTGCCATTTGTTAATTTTCCTATATTGATATTGAGTTATAGCGGCACACCCAATGGATTTGCCGCTGATGTTTGCTCACCCGGTTAGAGGTGAAAGGCCAGAACTGTTAAAGAGCAATTTGCTTATGCCGCTTGGCGGTAAGCACTTTCTTGATACTTCAGGGCGCCAGCTGTAACGATTTCCAATCGATAGGCGTCTTTCTCTGGGATAACTTCTTTCCACTGAGAGACTGCTGCATCGCTAATGCCTAGTGCTTTAGCAACAGCACGCTGGGTTCCGAAGTGGTCAATAACATCTTTTTTGTACATAGACTCGCTCCGAAATTAAAGAACACTTAAATTATCCACCAAAGGAATCTTAAGTCAAGTTTATTTAAGATGTCTTAACTATGAATACACAACTGATGGGTGAGCGTATTCGCGCTCGCAGAAAAGAACTCAAGATTAGGCAGGCTGCCCTTGGCAAGATGGTTGGCGTGTCTAATGTTGCTATTTCCCAATGGGAGCGATCTGAAACTGAGCCCAATGGCGAAAACCTATTGGCCTTAGCCAAGGCTTTGCAGTGCTCCCCTGATTACCTGTTGAAAGGAGAGGATAGTCTTTCAAACATTGCCTATCACAGCAGGCATGATCCAAGAGGTTCGTATCCTCTAATTAGTTGGGTAAGCGCAGGATGTTGGATGGAAGCTGTAGAGCCATATCATAGGCGTGCAATAGATAACTGGTACGACACAACGGTAGATTGTTCTGAAGACTCTTTTTGGCTCGACGTTAAAGGCGATTCAATGACTGCCCCGGCAGGACTGAGTATTCCTGAGGGGATGATTATTCTCGTCGACCCAGAAGTCGAACCACGTAATGGAAAGCTGGTAGTCGCCAAACTTGAAGGAGAAAACGAGGCGACATTCAAAAAGTTAGTTATTGATGCCGGTAGAAAATTCCTGAAACCACTCAATCCACAATACCCAATGATTGAAATCAATGGGAACTGTAAAATCATTGGCGTTGTCGTTGATGCCAAGCTAGCAAACCTTCCTTAAGGGGCTTTCGCCCCTTTTTTATTTCCCGTTAAAAATCAAAGACAAACTAAATTCACGCCCATAGAATTAAGTTTTCTTCAAAAATGCACTTGACCAATAAATTAAGAAGTCTTAAATTCAAGCCATCAGCAGGACGCTGGAAGCCAAACGGAACAGATTGGCAGGCTCTTTAACATCGACGGACTCTCAACCTAACCGTTGAGACCAGAACTTGAGTGGTTTTGGGGATGGCGCGAATTGCAGCTGCAAGACAGCGATCGAGAAGATAAGCACCTCGACGCGTCATGCGCCAAAGCCACTTAAAGGAGATCATCATGGTAACCATTGTCTGGAAAGAATCCAAAGGTACGGCAAAAAGCCGCTACAAAGCTCGCAGAGCAGAACTTATTGCCGAGCGACGCAGTAATGAAGCACTGGCGCGAAAAATTGCGCTAAAGCTCTCTGGTTGCGTCAAAGCAGACAAAGCAGCATCACTAGGAATCCTTTGCTGCAAGAAGAAAGAAGAAGTCGTTCGAAAAAATAGAAGTATTTATTACAAAGATTCAAACCCATTAGGAAACAAAATACATGCAGTCCAAAAAATAAAATTGTACAGTAAACTACCGTACGGTGCTTATTGAGTATGCTTATGGTGAAAAAGACTATTTATGTTAATCCTGACCGCGGACAAAACAGAAAAGTATCTGATAGAGGTCTTACATCTCGAGACAGGAGGAGAATAGCGAGATGGGAAAAGAGGATAGCATATGCATTAAAAAACGGTGTAACACCTGGATTTAATGCTATAGATGACGGTCCTGAATATAAGATTAATGAAGACCCAATGGATAAAGTTGACAAAGCATTAGCAACACCATTTCCTCGCGATGTCGAAAAAATTGAAGATGAAAAATATGAGGATGTAATGCACAGAGTTGTTAATCACGCTCACCAACGAAATCCAAATAAAAAATGGTCATAGCCCACTTCGGTGGGTTTTTTATTGTCTGAACAAATCTAATTTACTACCGCAAGCCACGCAGTGAAATGGGTGTGACTTGTGTTGGTCGCCAGAAAATGAAATTAGGCAGCAAACCACTTATTTGAGGTGAGATATGGAAGAACAAGCAAACAAGATTCTCGTATAACTACTGCAAAAAGCCAGTAATGGAATAGACGCGGCTGTTTCATTCAGCCAGGCACAGATTCCTGATGTTGTTCATCAGTTGCTAATATGGAGTTTTGTCCATAGCGCACTTTTCCAAGTGGCTGGGTTGTTGCTTTTAATTGCAGCAATGAAACTTCCTGGTTTTGCAAGAACGGCAAGAAATAATGGCGAGAGATGGACGTCTTTAGATGGATGTCCAAATGATAGATATTTTATATCTTCGTTTTATTACGATATATGCACCGTATTTGCTCCTATATATTGCTCAATTATTGGCGTTTTAATTATCGCCTTCAATTTCGAATGGTTGAAGATTTGGCTTGCACCTAAGTTATTCCTAATTGAATATGCAGCATCATTGGTTAAGTAATTTCAGGCCGCATAGTCGGCCTTTATTTTTGGCATAAACAACAGAATAAACACTGCACTGTGTATTCATTCCAACGAGTGAATACACGGAGCAATGTCGCTCGTAACTAAACAGGAGCCGACTTGTTCTGATTATTGGAAATCTTCTTTGCCCTCCAGTGTGAGGGCCTTTTTATATGCATACCAATAACGCTTCACTCGAGGCGTTTTCGTTATGCAATCAAACAGAAGGAGCATCCTATGCAACAGTTCGCTATTGCAGGGGCGGCATCGGTTCGCCCTTTCAACCCGATTTTATCGGTGCAGCATTCACGAAAGAATATTTTAACCGGAGCAGACTTTAAACAACCAAGAATGAAAAGTTTGCTCGAAAAGCTTTGGGATATTTTGAAACAACAAGGCCGCCCATGAGTTTTACAGATAACTGGTCAGACGAAGAGTTCATTCGTCAGATGAACAAAATGCTCAATCAGCACAAAGAACAGGAGAAAGATGATGATTCTGACTCTGAATGATAAGCGTGAAATATCGCAAATAATCTCAAGTTTTACTGATGAAGATTACGAACGAATCAACAGTGAAGTTGATCGCCTCTGCAAACGTTGCGACCCAATAAGCGAAATGCTTCGCTCATATAAACCAGATGAACACACTAAGGACGCTATCGACTGGCTGGAAGATGATGACTGTAACTATCAGGAAAAAGCCGCTGAATGGTTCTGGGATGCAATAACCGAAAGAGTTAAGGCTGAATATGCCTTCGCAATATTCAAACGCAGACACATTTTTGGAGAAGCAGCATGAGCAATATCGTTGAATTCGTTAAACAGCAAGAGCAGTTATTCTGCGGAGCATTGACTGAACAGACGGTGACATGGGCTAAGGAAAGCCAGTTTGCAATTCAGTATTTCCAGAAAAATGATTACCTGGCTAAAACGGCACTGGCAAATCCAACCAGCGCACAGAACGCCATCATCAATGTTGCGGCGATCGGCATCACCTTAAACCCGGCCAGCAAACTTGCTTATCTAGTTCCGCGCGACGGCATGGTTTGCCTTGATATCAGTTATATGGGATTGCTCCATATTGCAATGGAGTCTGGTGTTATCTCATGGGGTCAGGCAAAACTTGTTCATGCTAACGATACCTATGAGTCAAACGGGCTTGATAAAGCACCAACCCATAAATACAACGCCTTCGGTGATCGTGGTGATATCGTTGGCGTTTACTGCACAGTTAAGACGCCAGCAGGTGATTATCTAACGGAAGAGATGAGTCTGGCTGAAATTGAGGCTGTAAGGAAAACAAGCAAGGCAGCATTCAGCGATAAAGGACCATGGGTAAATCACTGGAATGAGATGGCGCGAAAGACGGTCGTAAAGCGTGCAAGCAAGTATTGGCCTAAGGCATCACGTCTTGATAGTGCTATTCACGTACTAAACGAAGAAGAAGGTGTGTGGACTGAACCAGTTATGCCGCACAAATCAGAGGAAGATATCCGCGAAGATGAACGGAAATGCCAGCAGGAAATAATGGATAAAGCACAACTTCTTTGCGATGAAATGGCTCAGGCAGAAAACATGGATGATTTGAAGCGATATTTTGCAGAAGCATATCGCCTGACATCTGGAATGAAATTGCAGCAGAACGTACAAGCCATTTACATAGAATGCAAAGCGAAACTGGAGGTTGCCAGTGAGCAAACTGTATGAAATAGCCAATGAATACGCAAAGCTGATGGATTCAGATTTAGAGCCAGAGATGATTGCTGACACAATAGAAGGCATGGAAGGAGAATTTACCGATAAAATAGAGCAACTTCTTGCCATTATTAAAAATGAATCTGGTTATGCTGAACGCCTCAAGGACGAGGCAAAGTCACTGAATGAACGAGCAGCAGTAATTCAAAATAAGATTGACAGCATTATGGCGTATATAGCGTCATCGCTTGAAATGGTTGGTAAGAAAAAGATTCGAGCAGGTATTCACCAGGTAACAATCCGCAAACCGTCAGAAACTGTAGAAATCATCGACTCAAGCGCCCTTCCTCCTGAATACGTTGAGTTTGAAACGACAATTAAAGCCGACAAGTTGGCAATCAAGCACCAACTAAAAGCAGGAATAAATATCCCAGGCGCTCAACTCAAGGTTGGGAAACCTTCACTTCTTATCAAATAACGGTATCGACTATGAAAAAGACTCCATGGGAGAAATGGGAAGTCGATTTCTTGCGCGAAGTGGCGGCGACAATGCCAGTTGAAGTTATCGCTGAAAAACTGGAAAGGACTGAAAAAGCAGTAATGGCGAAAGCAACAAGGATTGGCGCTGACATTGTTAGCCGACTTCGTGGAAGACGATGGACAAGAGCCGAAGTATCACTTTTCGGTAAGTTCTCCGCAGAAGAAATAGCAATTGCAACCTGCCGCTCAATTTATTCAGTAAGAGCTATGCGATACAAGCTAAAAAAACTCGATGAAGAAAGAGCGGGCATACGAATAAATTAACAAAGAGGAATTTACCATGAGAGGGCTTGCATACAATCCCGGCATTCTTCCGGCAGAAATGATTATTCGCCAACGCGTAAAGCCAATGCCATCGAGAGAGGAATTGCTTAAGAGAAATTCTTTTCCATCAGTGAATCAAAACAAATATCTGAATGCAATGTGGCGGAGTGGGAAGAAATGAAACAAATGTCACTAATTGAGATGGATGGTTTTCTGAAAGGTAAATGCATCCCACGAGATTTAAAGGTTAACGAAACAAACGCTGAATATCTTGTCCGTAAGTTCGGTGAACTTGAATCAAAACTGGAAACTGCGTTGCGGGAGTGTCGTTCTGCTGGAATCACGATTGATAACCTTGAGGCCAAGTGCGCGGCGCTGGCAGCGGAGAGTTCGGGGATGAAGAAGTTCTGCAAAGACGCTGCATTCGATGCCGATTACGAAGCAGAGCTAGGTATGGAGCGTGGTGGATTCAGTGATGCGCTTAACGAAATCAAAACCCCAGCCACCGATGCTTTTCTGGCTGAAGTACGGGCGCAGGGCGTGGAGATGATGCGCGAACATCCATCAATCAAACTTTGCTCTTTGACGCACATATGTGACGAGTTAGCCGCCCAGATTCGCAAAGGAGTTCAGTCATGAGCATCCGAACTGAACATGGATTTGGTCCTTCAACAGTCGAAGTCGAATGGCTTGATGATTGCCCTAAGTGCCAGCACGGCAAAGCCAAGGTAACAGGATGGTCGGTAACCAAAGATTCTTTGTGGGCGGGTGATGAGGCCGTCTGTTCCAAATGCGGTCACAAAGGTGAAATCGATGCTGATGGAGAGAATGCCTGGGTGGAATGGGACGAAATCGAGGAGGCACAATGAGCAAAATTGACTATCAGGCACTGCGTGAGGCGGCAGTGAAAGCAACGTGGGGAGACTGGGACTCATATAAACCACACCGTGGCGCACGTGGTTATGAGGTCCGACTAAGTAGTCAGGCCATTGCGCAACACGTTCTGAAAAACAACGCTGAGTTTATTGCTGCCTTTAATCCAAAGGTTGCTTTGGCACTACTGGATGAGATCAACGCATTAGAGGAAACGCGTATCAACGATGTTTGCCGTATTGCGGAACTAACAAAACAACTGGAGTCGGCAAAATCAAAACTCAACGAACAGCGTGAATATTACAAAGGTGTTATCTCGGATGGGAGTAAGCGCATAGCAGAGTTAGAAAGTGATTCTCAGGCACAAAAGTTAGTTGAAGCAATCATTGTTGCGATAGAAAACGAACAGGAACGTCTTTTTGATGAAGATTACCTAATGGATTCGAAAGAATGCATTGACGTAATTCGTGAAGAAGTAAAGCGATGGAATGATTCCCGCGCCGCTGGCATTCGCATCAAAGGAGAGTGATATGGCAACTTTGCAGGAATTAATCGACCTGACGCCAGAACAGGAAAAAGCGTGGAATCGCCTTGTGAAGGCTGTAAAGGATTTCAGGGCAGCCGGAGGAAAGTTTTATAGCGTCCTGGACACGCTGAGCGCATACAACGGCGAGCACGTTGCCAGCATTGATAACGATAAGGGCTACCACACTGCAAGCGTCTATATGCCTAGCATTGATGCGCCAGGGCTAACCAGTTGGGCTGATGATTGGCACGGCATCACGCTGAAAGATGGCGTTGAAGTGGATGAGGACTAACACATGACTACTTTTACCGACAAAGAACTGATTAAAGAAATCAGAGAGCGAATCGGCAGCCTGGACGTGCGAGACAATATTGAGCGCCTGGCTTATGAAATCGCGCTGGCATCACTGGAAGCAGTATCGGATGAACGGGCAGCCTATGAATTATTTATGGAGAAGCGTTTCGGGGAATCTGTAGATCGCCGCAGGGCAAAAAATGGCGATGGCGAATACATGGCATGGGATATGGCGATTGGCTGGATTATCTGGTGTCACCGCGCCGCCATGCCTCAGGCCGGAAACTTTCGGGAAATCTCGGAAACGTCAACCAGATCTCCGGTAACTCCGGATGGTTGGATAAGCTGTAGTGAGCGAATGCCCCCTCAAGATGATTGGATTTTAATTTATTCAAAGCACGGCGAGTATATGGCAGGACAGGTACAAGGGGAATACGTGGAGTTGAGCGACGGCACTTTATCGTGGTTAGGGAACGCCTTGTTCTGGATGCCGCTACCAGAACCGCCGCAGCATGATGGTGAATGATGCCGCCAGTTAAAGTTGTGATTATCACTTTGGTGATGATAGTGATTGCGAGAATCATGTCTGGTGAAATTGGGTGGATATGGTAATGGCTAAGGCAGCAGCAGAGCGCAACTAACAATCCTCGCATTCGCGGGGATTTCTTTTATCTGAACTCGCTACGGCGGGTTTTGTTTTATGGAGATGATAAATGCACTTCCGAGTAACAGGTGAATGGAATGGAGAGCCATTCAACAGGGTTATCGAAGCGGAGAACATCAACGACTGCTATGACCACTGGATGCTGTGGGCGCAGATAGCGCATGCAGACGTAACCAATATTCGAATTGAAGAACTGAAAGAACACCAAGCCGCCTGATGGCGGTTTTTTTATTGGAGACAAGAAATGTCAGATTTGGCTATGAAGGTTTTGAAATGGCAATCGACTG
>OGQX01003284.1_pt1 | contig 11241 bp, 10 predicted proteins | sample 1553291 | NCBI WGS metagenome assembly OGQX01 (sample SAMEA2580030, study PRJEB22360) | human gut metagenome | biome: human gut; feature: human-associated habitat; material: faeces | place: Denmark | collected 2008/2010
ATCGGGAAGAACCTGTTGCTGAACACTTTGCCAAGCCTTTAGCTCATTGAGTGTATCTGAATCAATATAAATAGTACGGATACTTGCCTGTGTTTTCGGCTCAACGAATTTATAGTCCGTCATTGTTCGGTAATATAATGTTTTGGTAATGCTAAGCAAGCCTGTTTCAAAATCTATGTCTGACCAATGTAATGCTGACGCTTCGCCAATTCGCATACCAGTCATAAATAATAACCAGAACGATATAAACAGATAATGTTCATAATAGTCTTTCTTACAGAGTAAGGAAATAACCTTTTGAAATTCTTCTAATGTCCAGAAATCAACTTTGGTTTTCTTGCTTTTGATATTGCCTATCATACGAGAAGGATTTTTCTTCGCAATTCCAAGAACAATAGCTCTGTCAAATGCGATAGAAAGCATTCCCTGTACGATACGAATGTAATTAGGGCTAAAATCTTTTGCAAGTTTCAACTGCCAGTTTTGAACATGGATAGGTTCGATTTCGTCTGTTTCCATTTTGTAGAAATAGGAAAAATGTTTCTTGATGGTAGTAGCACGATTAAGATAAGTGCTTTCTTTTACCTGTGTTTTATACCATGGCAGGTAGGTTTCTTCTATAAATTGCTGAAAAGAAACGCCATCTTTTTTTGTTGTTAATTCTTCGGTAGAAGCTAACACCAGTTTTGAATATTCTTCCTTTGCTTCTTTTTTCGTTCTGAATCCACTTCGGTATTTCTGTATCTGTTTTCCGGTAATGGGATTGTAGCCTAAATTAGCTCTGAAATAATAAGTTCCGTTATCTGCTTTCTTAATAGGGTCTTTTGCCATGATTTCACTCCTTACATGATATGCAAGAAGTACAATCAATCGTTTGTGTCTGATAATGTAATCCCTAATAATTCTTCCACGGCTTCTTTGGGTACTCTGTCCAATTTACGGGATTGGTAATAAGTATGCCCTTTTTCAATCATAAGTTTTTTTGCTTTTCTTATGATGTCTGCCGAGAAAGAAGTTCCATAACCTAGTGCTATGAGGTCTTTTTTTGTTACGGTAATCATAATCCTCCTTTCCATAGACCAGATAAGGAAATCTCAATATCTTGTCTATCAGTATATCAAATGATGAGCAAAAAAGCTCTATTAAGATGATTTTTTCTTGCAAAATCGTTGTTAGATAGTTTTACAAGCAATCAGACGGCTTCGGCAAGCTCCGCTGGTATCTCAACCATTCCCATTCCTGTGGGCTGAACCGTGTCATACGGGTGTATCATTATCCTGTGTTGCAGGTCATGGCAGAACGACTTTTCCAACGGTCGCTCCCAGATCATTGCATGAATCGCTATCTCCCGATTGGAAAAGTCACGGCGTACAACCTCTGATGGCTCACTGCAAGCACAAACGTATCTGACTGCTTTATTCACTTGTCAAAGAACTGTTAGGCTCTTGTCAGCCTGTATCAATTCATTTTTGCAAATGGACTGATACAGAATGATAAGAAAAAGCGGAACAGGAAAGAGGGGAGTTTGTTAAATCATGCTCCGCTCAAAGATTACTTAATGTTCGTCTATTTCAAATTCACATATCATTTTTAAAAGGGCTTCTCTGATACGCCCCTTTAATTCCATATCAACCACAATGTATACGTTGCCGTATTCATCGTAAAACGGGCGTAAACAGCATTTTGATATGTAGGCTTCATAGAATAACAACAGCTTTTCTATGGCGTTTTCGTTACCGTCCACGGCTGATGATATGAGAAAAAATGATGGAAGTGTGTGTTGCTTATTTTTCATTTGTTTTCTTCTCCTTTAACTGCTTTTTGATTTCTTCAAGTGATTTTCTTCTGTGCCTGTATGATGTGCTTCGGTTGATGTTCAGCTTTTCGCCTATCTCCGAATCGCTCATATCCAAGAAGAAAAACATCAATACAATGTTCCGACTCTGCTCCGGCAACTGTTTCAGTGCTTCTGCAAGTTCTTCATCAAGTACACGGATTTCTGTACCGCACACATCGAATGTTGTATATTCACTTTCGTAATCGTCCCATACAATCAATTTCTCAACAACAATTTCTGGAAGCTCACAAAAGGATACTTCCTTTGCCTGTCGTCTGGCTAATTCCTTGCGGTAGTTACGGACAATGCCTTTCACAACCTTTTTGAGCTTACAGTCAAACTGACACTGTATTGTCTTTTGGAAGTCTGATGGTTTCAAAATCACACCCCCTTTCGCTATGAAGTGAAAAGTATGTATCCCTCTTTCCGCACCATATCTGTACGGCAGGGTGTGATTTGTTGCAGAATCGAAAAATTTTTTATAAATATAAAAACAGCCTATTTGTACTAACAACAAATAGACTGTTTTTAAAACATCTGATATATGAGTTTTTAATTCATGTTCAAGGACTGATGATGTACTAAGAAAAAGACGGAATAAATTCGGTTGTCGGTATAGACTGTCTATTTTACTTAGAATCACAAATTGCTCCTTGACCAGAGCAAGCCTGTGAAAATAGAAAAAGGACAGCTCTGGTTATACCAAAACCGTCCCTATATTTTGGACATTATAAAAGAGATTACCCACAGAACGGTTTTTTTTATTTACCGAACAAGGTAATATTTTTATTGAATTTATAGTGCATATAATATGAGTTTTTAACACATTCTAATCACATAACATGAAGTATAAACTCATGCTAGGTGATTAAAAATGAGAAAAAAGAAAGATACACACAGCTTTGATTTTCGTCCTTTAGGACTGGCAATCAGAGAAGCCAGAGAGAAAGCAGGGCTTTCCAGAAACGATTTAGGCGATAAGGTCTTTTACGGAGAACGGCATATCGCAGATATTGAAAATATCGGAAAACACCCCAGCTTTCAACTATTCCATGATTTAGTTACCATGTTCAATATATCTGTTGACGAGTATTTCTATCCATCGAAAAAAGCTGAGAAAAGTACAGTTCGCCGTCAGATAGACTCATCACTTGATTTATTGACTGATAACGAATTAAAAATCATTCAAGGTACGATTGATGGCATCTTAAACAGCAGAGAGAATAAGAAGTAACTTGCTTCTTATTTTCTCTGTTTTTCTATACTTATCTGTTGATCTGCTCAGCAGGTAACAAATAAGAGCCGATAACCCAAGATATATGTTCTCGGCATTATCGGCTCTGCGTCTTAGCGTCTGGCTCTTTGATAATAGCTATTTTTCCACACTTAACATTGATTAAAGTTTCATGTCTGCACTTCGGACAGAATAACGGAAAATTTATCAATTCTGTATCCTTTCGTATTTTTGTGCGTGTTTTATTTCTGCATATAGGGCAGTATATCCATTTTTTTGTTATCATTCGTTTTCTCTCTAATATGCTATTTTATTGTAAACTCACATGCCAAATAATATGTGTCATAATCCCAATCTTTTGGGGATTCAAAATAAGAAACACTTATAATTATCCGATAATGCCCTGATGGGAGTTCACCATAAAACGAAGAAATATCATATGCTAACCTTAATCTTTCTGATGGTTTTATAATAACATCATCTTCATTGTTTTTTGACGGGTCAGAAAGTTGAGTTAATTGATACCATACATCTGATTGTTCTGCTTCGATTTCAAAATAAGATTCTGAACAATGGTATTCTTTATCAGAGTTGTTCTCGATAAAAAATGTCGCATTCTCTAAGTTAAAATCCCATTTTTTATCTAATGTAATTTCAACATCTGATAAAGAATTGATTTCTTCTTCATTTCCATAAGGCGAAACCTCGTAATATTCTTTAAAATTTTGTGGGAATACATTTTCCTCATTTTGTGATGAATTGCACCCAGATAAAATGCTTACGGCTATTACTAAAATTATGCAGATACATTTTTTCATTTTTAAAACCTCCTCGATAAATGTTTAGTCCAATTATATGGAGCAAATATCTATTTTTCATCAACATCTATGATTTTTATCCAAGCTGTAACACATGCTCCACCCTTATCATTATTCGCAATTTTCAATGTACCTCCATGCCTTTCACACAATATTTTACAAATATTTAATCCTAAACCCAAATGTTCAGTCGTATTGTCTTGCGATGATTTGTAAAACGGTAATGTCACACGCTCTATATCACTATCCTTAAAACCGCAGCCATCATCAGAGACGGAAATCAATAAATATTGTTTTTTCATACTAATGTCAATATCTATCATTGAATTAGCATATCTAATACTATTAGATAATAAATTTTCATAAATCTGTACAACAATATCAAGATTGATAAATAGGTTTTCGATATTATTACAGTTTGTCTTAATAGAGTATTTTATGTCCGTACAAAGCAGTTCTGTTGTATCTGATAAAGATTTTAATAGTAAGTTAAAGTTTATAGTCTCTTTTTTGATTTCTATATCTTCTAATCGGTATAGATTCGTCATGGCATTAACGTATTTTTCAAGTCGTTCCACATTCTTACGCATTGTTGATAATTCATCAATTACCTCTTGCTGGGAAACTAATCCTTTTGGAATAAATGATAATAACATTGTAGTATGCCCTTTAAGTAGTGTTAAGGGAGTACGCAAATCATGCGAAAAAGCAGCATTTAATCGTCTTTGTTCAGCAAACTGTCGTATCATTTTTTGATTGTTTTGATATAAACAATTTTTCATTTTTTCAAATGCAAGACACAGCTTACCCATTTCGTCTTTATAGGGGTAGTACAGAGTAAAGTCCAATTCGTTATTTTCAATTTTGCTATAAGCATTAGTTAGTAACTTTATCGGTCTCGCCAATTTTCGTTTTATAAAAATAGTTACGCAAAGTATCATACTGAATGAAAGAACAACAGGAATAGTGGCAATATTTATCATTCCTAAAGTAGTATCTACAATCCTATCTTGTTTGGTAAAGTTTGGTGAGACCTCAATATAAGAAACATGATTTGGATAAACGTATTCTTGTACCGGGCGTTCTTTTTGATAGTCTACAACAAAACTACATACTTTCTTTTGGCTTGCATTATATATTGTATACTTTGTCTGGTCATTATTGTATTTTACTATAAATGAACCATTTTCAGGTATATCATATCTTGTTGTCATGTCCTCATATTTATAGTTAAGATTCATTCTATAATTATCAACAAGAGTAATGGCAGTAATACTTATAGTAATACCAACTACTAAAGAAATGAGTGCGTAAAGAATAAATGAAATTTTAATACTCCTGTTATCAATATAGTATACTAATTTTTTCCCCCTTATTTTTTCCACTTATATCCGCACCCCCAAACAGTTTCTATATAAGGATTATCACTCATAGAAAAAAATTTTGTTCTTATCCGTCGTATATGTTCCGTAACAACAGAATTATCACCACAACCATCTAGTCCCCATACTTTTTCATAGATTGTTTCACGGTCGAAAACAATACCTTTGTTTTGTGAAAGAAATTCAATTATATCAAATTCTTTCTTCGTAAAGTTTATTTCAGCATTTTTATAAAAAACCGTTCGTGATGAATAATCAATTACTATACTTTTATCGAACTGTACTATTGCAGACGAACTATGTCTTTTCTCTCTCCGCAAATGGGCAGCAACTCTAGCTTCTAATTCATCAATAGAGAAAGGTTTTACAACATAGTCGTCAGCACCGATAGCAAACCCCTTGATTTTATCACAATCCTCAACACGAGCTGTTAAAAAAATAATAGGACAGGAAACATAATTTCTAATCGACTCACAAACTGTAAAGCCATTCATATCTGGCATATTTATATCCAACAGAATAATATCGGGGTTTTTAGTAATTGCATTTAGTGCTTCTTTTCCGTTAATTGCTGTATATACTACATAACCAATCTTGTAAAAATATTGATTTAACATTGATACAATATCTTTTTCGTCGTCTACAATCAAAATACTTTGTGCCATAATTCGTTCCTCCTTAGTCAGTATATCTTATCATGGAAAAAACAATTTTTTAACAACTTTTATCTATTACATGGGTGTGACTATTAATTTGACATTTTTATATTGATTACAATGTTACATTTTCATATCCATTCAAACAATAACACATTTTACCTGCTGCAATTATTATAATCCCTTAAATTAATTGTAACAACTTCAATAATCGGCTTACAAACTATACCTCGGTATTATTTGTAAGCCTTTCTTCATGCTATCCTACAACCTTCCAGTTACCGCCTGTCTTTTCCAGTACCAAATCAAACTGTGAAATCTGTGTTGCTTTCGTTCTCTGGTCGAGATACTTCACCGATACCGAAACTTTGACCTGTTCCCCATCTTTGGTAAAGACAGGGTTTACCAGTTCTGAAAATACATAGTCGCCGGATACAGGAGCAAGCACTCCGTCTTTGACATAATAAGCAAGTTCCTTTTCCGTAGCTGTCGGATAGAGCTTAAAGAATGTTTCCAAGAAAGCGGTAGCGTCCTTGACTGTATCGGAGCTGACACTGACATCGGCTTCCTTTGCTTTTGGTTCATACTTTGATTTCTGCACTGCCGGAGCAAGGGTAGGATTCTGGGTAATGACCATTGCACCGTCCTTATCCACATGAACGGTCACGGTGTAGTTTTCTGTGACTGCCTGTGTCTGTTCTCCCTCTTTTACCTGCTGATCTACTTCGTAGGCAACGGTAAAATCGTCCGTTCCAGACTGTTCTACATTCCAGACCAGCACATTTGTAACCGTAACACTGGTTGGTATGTCCGTTCTGATGGTATCAGCGTTCAAGTCCTGTAATTCTTTGGTAAGGTATTTACTGATTTCCGTTGTTCTTGCTTCAATGGCTTCCTTGCTGGTATCCCATGAGTAGTAGGCTTTCGCAAAGTTCTTGACGAAATTTTCAATACCGTTGGTATCGTTCAATCTTAGCTGAATGATTTCTTTTTCATGTACCGTGTGGGTGTCAATGGCGGTAAAGTTCTTATACACACCAAAGCTGGTGCTTGCTAGAAGCACCGCCCACAACAGCAGGACAGATTTCTTATGTGTCCCGACTTTCATGGTACGCACTTTCTTATTCTTAGGTGCTTTCTTTGTTTTCTCTTTCTTCTTAAACATATTTCAAATCCTTTCTATTGTTTGATTCTTCCGGCACAAATGATGTGCTGTTGCCAGTAGGCAGAGGTCAAATCGGTATAGCCGATTGGATTTCCGGCATGATACATCTGATTGTTTCCTACATAGATTCCTACATGGGTTACATAGTCGCTGGTATTATAAGTGGAATGGAAAAAGACCAAATCGCCAGCCTGTGCCTGTGACAATGGGATATGCTGGATTGCGTCATACTGTGCTTGTGCGGTTCGTGGCAGACTGATTCCGGCTTTTCCGTAGCACCACTGGGTAAGACCAGAACAGTCAAAAGAGGTGTTCGGGTTACTGCCACCGTAGACATACTTCCATCCTTGATATTTCAACGCTTCATTCATAACCGCCTGTACCGTTTCATTACTGAACTGTTTTATGTTCAGATATTGGTTGACCAGCTCCACATAAAACATATTTCCGTAGTTATAACGCCAGCCACCATTTTTACTAACCGCTATCGGGTTCGTATAGGTCACTTTTGTACTGCCGGATTTATTCTTTGCGAAATTCTCTGCAAGGTTGAAGCTGTGCTTTTTCCCATTCTTTGCCACATAGTCGGCATAGCCACCACCATAGTTATAAGACTGAATGACCACGTTAATGTCATTCATACCTTTGGCTTTACAGGAAGAAAGCAGGGACGCAAAATATTTACACCCCTGCTTAATGGATTCTTCTGTACTTAATGAGTTTGGCGGTAGTCCCAGACTTTCACTGGACTGCATGACATCGGTAGCCGTACCGCCACTTTCCACCTGTATGATGGCAAGCAGGACGTTCACATACTCCGAGATACCGTTTTCTCTGGCGTATTTTTCTACCATCGGCTGATGTTTGAGGACATCGGCTGACAGGTTCATTCCAGAATAGACAGGCGAATAGCTGTTTGAACTGTCGTCATCTTCGCCGGAAATCAGTATCCCGAAAAAGAGGACGATGGAGAAAAGGACTGGAAATATCGTACCTATGATAAGGATACGTTTTAATCTCATTTCTTCCGTCCTTTCTCTGAATGTTTCGTAACAGTTTTACGGGCAGATTTCCCATTGACCTGTGTTTTCTGTATCGTAGATTTCTTATGATTACTGATGGATTCCGCTACGTTTGGCTGGTTCGTTCTGGCAACAGATTTGACCTGCTGTTCCTGTCTGATGTTGGTTCGGACAGTTTCTTTTCCAGCCTTGACTTCTGCATTTTTTATCACAGGAGAAGTAACAGGACGTTTCATATCCGGCGTTTTGACCGTATCATTCTGTGCTGGTTTTGGAACAGGTGTGGCAACAGGGCGTTCATGGCTTCTGGTAGCTCCGGCTGTCGCTGATCCATTCGCATGAACATTTTGCCTTGCTTCCTGTGCTTTCTGTAATTCCTGTTTTTTCTGTGAGATATTTTCCCTGTGCAGATTACGTTTCTGTGTACGCTGTTCCTGTCGATTTTCCCGTTCTTCCACAACGCCATGCTTAAAGTCCGATACATTATCCTTTGCTTTCTGTTTCGCAGAGTGGACGGCATAACCAGCCTGTGTCGGCAAATCTTTCACATTTTCTTTCAGAGAAGAAGCACTGTCACGGACTTTATTTTTCGTATCCATCACAGCACCCACAGCAGAACCGACACGGCTTCCCATGCTGGCAGAGGTATTTTCCCGTTTCTTTGGCAGTTGGTTCGTTGCTGGCTTTCCGGTTCTGGCAACACTTGCACCAGCCACTGCACCTGCAACACTTCCAGCACCGACAGCCCTTGCAATTCTGTGTTCCATACGTCTTGCCCGATGTCGCATGAACACCATCGGTCTACGGAATATCCGGCGACCTATCTGCTGGCTGTCATTGGCATTCAGGCTGAATATACTCATTAGTTCTCCGAGCTTCATGTAGATTCCGGCAAAACAGATTATCTGCAAAAATGCCACCATGAAGAACGGATAGTCTGTGGAAATGTTGTAGAACATACTGGAAATCGAAAATGCCACGGTCACAATCAGCGTAATTCCGGCTCTTGTCATAATGGCATTGAACACACGGACAACTGCCTGTTTCGCCATGTTCTCATAGGTCGGTATCATGGACAGTAAAAAACTAATCGGTAAAAACATGGCATATATGATAAATAGTATCTGGGAAAATAACATCATGCCGGTAAGCAGAAAGATAAAGATTGTGATACCGAGATTGAAAATGAGCAGGAAGAACACCATGCCAAGACGGTTGACGACCTGCGGAATCGTTAGGTTGTCATTGTCGTTATCCTCAATCTCTGTTTTTACAACATTTTCCCTTGTTTCTCCATCTTCGTCTGACGGACTGGCAGATACCAGAGCTTCCACACGGTCAGCCCCGATTTCTTCGGTATCACTGTTCCCGAACTGCAATAACAGCCACGGTTTTTCTACCTGTATCGAAAACAGGCTGTCACGGATAAGGTCTACGCTGTCTTTCCCTTTGCTTTGTGAATCGGGGAGCATGATTTTTGTCCCCAAGTCCAGAGAAGCGGTGCTGATGTCCGAACTGAAATCATTGATTTTCTGGATATAGTTGGGAGCATAAGCAATAAAGGACGCAGACACAATGAACACCACCACAAAGTTGATAACAGCGTGAAGTGCCTTGCTTGTTTCCCGTTTGAGAAGCCCTGTATAGGCGGTATAAACACCTACAATCAGAATGATAATGAGCAGGAATCCCACATAGAATCCACTGCTGGAAAATCCGTTTTCGGTTACTCCGGCAAGTGTCTGGATACTTTTCCCGATACTGTCAGCCATGTCATTGATAAAGTCCAGCTTATACGCCTGTTGCACCACATATCCTGTGGCATTGCTAAGATACAGGCTGATTGTCCAGACAAAATTTGTGATACAGTAAAGCCCGTACTGCACCGATTTTCCAATGCCGTCCAGCCAGTTCCACGGAAGCCAAGACCAGCTATTGTCCACATAGAAATCAAGCTGATAATTGGAAAGCGGATACTTTGAATACAGGTTGTCTGCATTGACCGTATCATCGACCAGTCCAGACGCATGAGCTACCGTCCCAAGCAGGGACAGCAGTACCAGCGTGACGGTCACGGAAAGCAGAACCAGTTTCAGTACATGGAATACCTTTTCTTTTGTGACAGATTTCATCATTCCAAATCCACCTCACTTTTTATCGGCGGTCTGGTATCAAAGGCATGGAGCAGTTCTACAAAGACAGGGTGTATCTGTACCACGCCGACACGCCCGTATAAATCCTGCATTAAGCATTGTCCGTTCTCCAAATCCCTCAACCGTTTCTGGTTGTTTTCGTCCTCACTGTCCAGTCCGAAAAACTCTAAGGTCTGTTTGATTTCATTGGTATCTGTGGAGCGGAACGCAAACTTTAAACCGATGTTATTTTTTAGGCTTTCTTTCGATACGTCCCCAGAGGATTGTGTCACGAAATAAACTCCGGCGTTCATGGCTCTACCAGCACGCACCAGCTTATTTGAGAGTGTTTCACCCTGTGCCACATTTAAGAACGCCCATGCTTCATCAAGGTCTACAATCTTAAAAATGCTTCGGTCTGAATGGATAAAGTCTAAGGCAAAGGTAGATATTACAATCAACATTGCCACCGATAATAATTCAATGGTCGTGTATTCGTCAAAAGTAGTATCTTTATCCGGCAGAACCAAATCCGCAACCTGTATGATATTGAGCTGGTTATCCAAACTGATAGTATTTTTCACTGTTCCGTCTGAAAAGAGCAGGTGTGCAAAATCATAATTTGTAAAACTGTCAATATGATTTGCGATATGGTTTGCAATAGGCGTATTTTCTTTCCGTAATTCTGTGATAACATTTAGCAATCCTCTGTGTTCACTTTCTGATACTTTGCTGATTGCACTGATAAGCACAGGGAACTTGTCTCCATCACGGGTTGAGATACCTGTTAAAAATGTTAAAATTTCTTTTGCCAGTGTAGCTCCGTCCTCTTTATCTTTCATAATTACAAACGGGTCAAGAAGCCCTGCATTTTCCTTGTCGCTGGTAAGATTTACAATGTTGATTTCCTCTGCAATCTCCGGCAGAGTTTCTTTCCAGCTTCCACGCTCACTTTTCGGGTCTAGGATAACTGCCTGTCCACCGAACAGGACGGA
>OGQX01003293.1_pt1 | contig 11214 bp, 9 predicted proteins | sample 1553291 | NCBI WGS metagenome assembly OGQX01 (sample SAMEA2580030, study PRJEB22360) | human gut metagenome | biome: human gut; feature: human-associated habitat; material: faeces | place: Denmark | collected 2008/2010
TTTTTCAAACCCGGCTGACGGTAAATCATAACGAGCGGCGGAATCAGAAGCCCGATCGCGGTAAAAATGGTTTTCGCCGTATTCAGATCTTCTTCATGCTTCATCAGAAACATCGCAAAAAACATGATCAGAAAGATTTTTGACAGCTCGGTCGGCTGGAACTGAAAGCTTCCGATCTGAATCCAACGGGTCGCACCAAACGTGTTTTTTGCGGTAGAACCGCCGAGATAAAGAACGCCAAGCATCATCAGATTTCCGATGTAAAGAACCCAGTAAAAATTCAGAAGCCAGCTATAGTCAAGCAAAGAGACAATAATCATGATGACTACGCCCAATACGACTCCGATGGCCTGTTTTTTCTGGTCTGCACTGTCTGCACTTCCGATCAGAAGCACACCAATGATGCTGATGGCAATCAGAAGAATAACCAGCCGGAAATTATAATTTTTCAGCTTATATCGTCTTAACATGATACTCCTCGTTTCTTTTCAATGGTATTTTCGCTGTCAGTATGACAGGGGTTGTTTGTGTAATGGTGACGGAAATTTCATCCGCCTCAACGGTAAGGTATTTTCCTGCAGCAGCAGAAAGATCATTTTTCAGCATCTGAAGCGATGCCGGAGAACAGTTCAGACGTTCTGCCATTAAAAGATTGGACAGACGTTCTTTTGCAACGAGGCCGGAGTGCGGCTTTCTGCCTGAAAATAAACCCATACCAGTTCCCTCCTATCGCCCGAATACGCGGCGGAAAAATCCCTTTTTGCTGTCAAGATCCAAGTAGGGAACACTCTCCCCGAGGATCCTGTGGCTGATATTCGTAAAGGCTTCTCCTGCCTTGGAACCGCTTCCAGCGATCGCTTCGCCCTGGTTGGTGGCGATTACTACCTGCTCATCATCGGGCAGAATGCCGAGCAGCGGAACAGCAAGAATTTCCTGTACATCATCCACCGACATCATTTCACCGCGTTTTACCATATCCGGCCGGATACGATTGATGACAAGAGAGATATCCCTCAGATCCTGCGCCTCCAGAAGGCCGATGATGCGGTCCGCGTCCCGGATGGCCGAAACCTCCGGCGTAGTCACAACAATTGCCTTATTGGCACCGGCAACTGCATTTGCAAATCCCTGCTCAATGCCTGCCGGACAGTCAAGAAGAACAAAATCAAAGCTCTGTTTTAATTCATCGCAGAGTTTTTTCATCTGCTCGGGCGTTACGCTTGTCTTGTCCCTCGTCTGGGCAGACGGGAGAAGGTAGAGCTGCTCGTACCGTTTGTCGCGGATTAGCGCCTGCTTCATCCGGCAGTTGCCCTCCACAACATCCACAAGATTGTAGACAATCCGGTTTTCAAGGCCGAGCACGACATCCAGGTTTCGAAGACCGATGTCGGTATCTACCATCACAACTTTCTTTCCAAGCTGTGCCAGCCCGATTCCGATATTTGCTGCGGTTGTCGTCTTTCCGACGCCGCCTTTTCCTGATGTAATTACAATGACTTCACTCATCTGGAACCTCCTTGTTGAAAACTGTTCTGCATTTTCATGCCGCAGGATGCGTCCAAACCTTTGTTTAAAAACGCATCCTTTCTCTTTTGCAGCTTTCTTCCCAGGCTTCGTTTCTGCCGGAAAAATTCCTTAGTCTGCTCTCACGCTTGCAACACCGTTGGAGTTTGCCTGACCGGACAGAATATCGTCTGAGAGGCCATAGTAATAATCTAAGATATCCTTAGCTACCAACTCTGCGTTCATAGAAGAATATCCAAACGGAATGCGGACGGCAAGAGCAATATCGTCTCTGCTCTCATAGTGAGAGAAGCCGATAAACAGTCCATGGTTTGCACGTGTACGGTCTTCCTCCGCGGTACCGGTTTTTCCGGAAAGCTCTACCGGCCAGGATTCCGGGAAAATGGTCGCATTGGATACGCTGATTACTTTTCGCATGCCTTCGTGTACCAGATCCCAGATGCTGGAATCAACATCCATTTCTGAATTTACCGTCGGGCCGAAATCTGCGCCCATATCGATGTCATTGCCATCCGAATCCGTTGCTTTCTGCAGAAGGGAAAGATTATAAACCGTACCGGAATTTGCAATCGTTGTGACATAGCGTGCAAGCTGTGTCGTCGTATAGTTGTTGGTACCCTGACCAATCGAGGAAGGGATCGGGAGGGAATCGGTTACATTCGGATCGGTTTCCGAAATTTCGATTCCAGTCTTTTCATCCAGCTTAAACATATCGGCATATTTCTGGATCATTTCCAGAGAGCGCTTCTGTTTAAAGGTGCCGTTCTCATCGAGTCCCAGACGATATCCAAGCGTACAGAAGAACACGTTGCAGGAGTTCTGGATGGCACCGACAATGTTCAGATCTCCGTGGCCGCTCAACTGATGGCAGTGGACATAGTCAGATTCGTTGACAAGTCCTTCCCCGAACAGACCGTTGCAGTTGATGGTACTGGTCGGAGTAATTATGCCTTCGCTTAATCCGGCAACCGCCATCAGCGGTTTAAAGGTGGAACCAGGAGCCGTCTTCTGCTGGGTTGCTTTGTTGTACAGCGGGCTGGATTCATCGGTATTCAATTTTGCCCAGTATGCGGTATCCATCTGGTTTGCCAGGCGGTTGTTGTCGTAGCCAGGATAGGAAACACAGGCTAAAATAGCACCGGTATTCGGGTCCGTAATGACAGCAGAACCGGAACACGGATCGAGTGCAAGCTGTGCCGGGGTGATTTCCAGTTTGGCGATTTTATCGGACAGAAGCTGGAACGGTGTCATATTTCCTGCAACATAAGCGGCATAATCGTCATCCTCTTTCGTCAGAAGGTTCTGATCATACATCAGATTGCAGATATCATAGCCATCGAGCATATCCTGCAGCAGCATATAGTGATACATCTTTTTTGCAAATGTTGTATTGTTTGCCAGACGGTCCAGAATAACCTCCGTCAGCTTCTGATAAACCTCCTGAGAATCCAGGTAGGCATCATCCTGCGTCAGTGCTGAGACATCAATCCAGTTCTGGCTTGCCGCATACGTCAGATAATCACGAAGAGAAATCGTTCCGTCATTCCATGCCTGATAGGTGGCGTCTTTCTCATCAATTGCTGTTGAAGAAAGAATACCCATCGTACTGGAAAGCAGCTTATCCACGATGAAGGTCTCATATTCCTGCATTTCATCGCTGAGGTCGTTGTAAACGGTTGCTGTTTCAACGGTCAGTTCCTGCGTAATCTCGGCAAGCACCTGCTGGAGCTTCTGCTGGAACAGTGCATAGATCCGCTGCTCACGCTCCGTGGCATCCGCCGCCGAGAAATGGGAAATATCAATCGTGCTGTTTTCGATCAGTGCATTGTATACATCGTAAATTGGAATCGGAACGGCATCCGTATTGGCAAGTGTTGAGGTATCAACGGATTTTACATCACTCAGATACTGTTTCAGAATGCCGGCAATTCTCTGTTCCAGAATTTTATATACCGCAATCTGCAGGTCATAATCAATCGAAAGATAGACGTTATTTCCCTGTTTTGGCTCAACCAGGGATCCTTCTACCGTTTCCAGCTCTTTTCCGACGTTATTAACGATAATCTCTTCTGATCCGTCGGTTCCCTGAAGGATTGTCTCCATATACTGTTCCAGACCAGATTTTCCGACGATGGATTCCGTGGAATACGTTTCTTCTTTTCCCTGGCTCTTCAGCTCTTCATTCAGTTCTGTCAGCTCGTCTGAGGACGCCTGGCCCGTATAACCGATCAGAGAGGAAAAATACTTTCCGTCATAATATACACGCTCGGAATCTTCCGAAATGCTGACACCCTGCAGAACATCTTCATTCTCTGCAATCGATGCAGTTGTATTGCTGCTGACGCCGGAAGCAACTGTCACGCGGACATACTTCTGATAATTCGTCTGTTTCATCTTATAGCGGATCACCAGAATTTCCAGACGCTCCTGATTGGAACGAGAAAGGACCGCATTTCCAGATTCGTCTGTCTGGTATGGAAGACCATATTCTTCAAAATCTTTGGCAGAATATGCGTATTTTTCATCGTCAGAATAGGCATCCAGGCCAAAGCCGTCCGGTCCGGCAAGAAATGTCATCAGCGTTTCGGCACTGGAACTCTTCTGTTCTGCCGTCATATCGTCGATTTTCTTCTGTCCATAAATGTCTGCACGGAAACGGTCGCGGGTCGTTCCCTCTTCACCTGTAAAAACAAACGCACCGTTCTCATCCACTTCAATCGGGAAGGTGCTGGTGTCAATCGAGTCTCCGTTTGCACGAATCAGCTTACAGAGACGATAGAGTTCTGCGTTCAGAGAGAGAATACGTTCTTTTGTCGTGTTGTACGTTCCGTTATCCTCGATGGTTACGGAGTAGGAAACCTTATTTCCAGCGATCAGTTTTCCGTTCCGGTCATAAATATTTCCTCTTGTACTCTCAAGGGTTCTGGTTTTTGTGATTTGCAGTTCAAAATTATCCGCATACTCTTCTCCATGCACCACCTGCAGGATAAAAAGTCTTCCGATCAGGACGGCAAACATAGCAAGGAAAACCACACCAAGCAATAGGGTGCGGTTTTCACCGAGTCTGCGGAAAAGTTTTCTTATCTTCTTAGCCATGGCGACTGTTGTCCTTCCATTTCATTTTCGGTCAGTTTACGGTTGATGATAAATAAAAGCCGGTAAAGCAGAATGGAGAGCACTACCGTGTATACCATTTCCGGCAGAATAATATGCGCCAGATAATCGAAAAAGTGCAGGCGCACGCGCAGCAGGAACTGCAGCACATACATCAGCAGACTGTAGACAAGATCGCTGGCAGCGACCAGTACAATGTGTACCTTAATATCATCGTCATAGAAGACTTTGCAGAAAAAGCCATTCAGATAACCGATATACATGTAGAGCAGTGCGTAAAATCCAAACAGGCTGCCGTAGAACAGATCAATCATCAGGCCGCTGAAAAATCCGACCATCAGTCCCTCTTTTTTTCCGCGCATCAGCCCAAAGGCGGACGTCAGAATCAGAAGAAGGTTCGGCGTTACGGACGCGATCTGAAAATACTGAAATACAGTTGTCTGTAACAGGAAAGCTGCCAGAATCAGAAAGGCAAGCGTGATTTTTCTGCGCATTTACTCTCCTCCCTGCTGTTTTAATTCTTTGATCACGAGAACTTCCTGAATATGTTGAAAATCCACAACAGGAATGATGTATCCCTTTTTCGTCAGGTGATTGGAGTCCTCGGTGATTTCACTGACATAGCCGATCAGAATACCGCGGAGGTATTTATCACTGATGTTCGATGTCACAATCTTTTCGCCCTCAGCTACCGTGTCGGTTGTATTCAGCTGGGAAAAGGCAAGCTTTCCGTCGCTGATCAGGCGCAGATCACCCGATACAATACACGTATCCGAGGTAGATGCTGTCATGGCGCTCACGGAACTGGAGTCATCAATGATAGAGCGGACAGTAGCGGAATTGGAACTTACCTCCTCAACAAGTCCAACAAGGCCGCCGTCTGCAATAACGTTCTGAATCCCGTCATTTGATCCTTTGTTGATGACAAAGGTATCATACCAGTTGCCCGGATCCTTTGAGATGACCTGTGCTGCTACTTTTTCATATTCCGAGTAGGACTGGTCCAGCTGATACAGCTCCTGAAGACGCTGCAGCTCCTGCTGCTCCTGTACAAGCTGATTGTTTTCCTCAGTCAGATCCGTGACCTTCTGTTCAAGCTCCTCTTTCTCGGCAGACAGTTTTTTGACGTTCTGGAAACCGGTCAGACAGTCTGTCAAATACGCACCGATCTGGTTAATTCCGTTCTGAAACGGGATGATCACAAAGCCTGCGGCTTCCCGGATCGGCGTGACCGGCATTTTGTCTGCTGCACTGCCTAAAATGCCGGAGAGACACAGGAACGTCATGATGAAAAGTAAATGTTTGCTTTTTAGCTGAAATTTTTTCTTCTTATTCATAGCGGGTCCTTTTTGATAGATTTACTTCTTTTTATTTACCGTGTAAGCCCAGCGATGCAGCGCATCGTGCGTGATCAGTTCCTTGAGCCCACAGATGGTACAGAGGTCATAATACTGGGAAAGCTGCACCGGACAGCCGAGCTGTCTCGAAAGATAGCGGTCAATGTTCGGAATCCTTGTGCTTCCGCCGGTGATGTAAATACCCTCTTTCTGGATATGATCGTGGATCTGCGGCGGTGTACGCTCCAGCGCATGCTTGATTTCCTGGCCGATCTCATTAACACCGGAAAGGAGTGCTTCGTTTACGAGGGAAGAAGTAATGATCCCTTCCATTGGAAGACCGGATGCACCATCTACGCCGCGCACCTTCCGCGCCTCTTTTTTGTCTGTTCCAAGATCCGCCAGCGCAATCTTGACACGTTTAGCTGTTTTGGAGCCAATCTGGAAATTGTTTTTGCGGCGGTTCAGATTGCATATCGATTCGTTGAACTGTTTTCCGCCTACCTGGATGATTCTGGAAAAAATAACCCTCGTGTTGGCGATAACAGAAATCTCTGTGCTCTGCGCTCCGATGTTGACAATCATGGAACCCTTCGTGCGGTTGATCGGAATGCCAAGTGCCAGCGCATCCGCGATTGGTTTATCCACAAGATACATGCGGCAGTTTTTTAAGGCTCCCTTATGTGCAATCGTATAATAAGAACGCCGTTCAATCTCTGTCATATCGCAGGGAACTGAAAAATACAGCTCCGGGCGGTATCCCATGTGGCGCGTACAGCGGTGGAGAAGCGTGTGCAAAACGGCTTCTACCATCAATACATTCGCAATGCGTCCGTTGCTCATGGGGGTAATTACCTCGATATTGGAAGGCGTTCTCTCGTGCATTTCATATGCGTAATTTCCAACGGCAATCACCTGTTCGCGGTTGCGTATGGCAATCATATTTTTTTCTTTTGTGATTGTGTCTTTCTTCAGGTCATAGATTTTGACGGTACTGGTGCCAAGGTCTATGCCGTATACATTTCGAATCTGCATCGTGCTCCTTTAACTTGTTCCCTTCCTTTGGGCATTTCTGCCTCGGATTTTCGGGATCAGATTCCCTGTTCCAGCATACTGGTATAACAGTGATCCCCGATAATAATGTGATCCAGCAGGGTAATGCCGAGCATTTCGCCCGCCCGCCGGATCTGCCGTGTCACGGTAATGTCGTCACCGCTTGGTTCCGGAATTCCGCTTGGATGGTTGTGAACCAGCAGAATATGAACCGCACGGAACTGCAGTGCCGCAAGAAAAAGCTCCCGCGGCGAAATCATCGTCGCATTGACCGTTCCTCTTGTAATTTCCTTTTCTCCGAGAAGCTGATTTTTTGTGTCCAGCATCATGCAGAGAAGAACCTCCTGATCCTCGTGGCGGAGACGTTCCATGTAATAATCCGCAATGGAAGCCGGATCATGAAAGCAGAGACCTTTTCTTGCTCCGGCCGCGGCCATTCGTTTGGAAAGCTCACCGATGCACTGGAGCTGGATCGCTTTTACTTCCCCGACTCCGCGGATCTGCAGAAGTTCCTGTCTTGTACAGTGATAGAGTCCTAACAGGCTCTCCTCTTTTCCGGGAAGGGAAAGAATTTCTCTTGCGAGCTCCAGGGATGTTTTTCCCCTTGCCCCACATCGTAAAATGACAGCCAGAAGCTCCGCGTCGGAAAGGCTTTCCGGGCCATTTTCCAGGCATTTTTCATATGGCTGTTCCATCGTCGGCAGGTTTCGTAATCCATTTTTTCTCATGTATTCCTCCCACCACTCTTCCGGGAATTTTCATGGAATACATTGGTTTGAATCACCCATCATTCTAGCACAACTTTCCGCAGATGTATAGGAATTATGAAAAATTCATATATTTTTTTGCAATTTCCTCTGCCGTTTTTAATCCGTCCATGGCTGCGGAAGTGATGCCTCCCGCATAGCCTGCGCCCTCTCCGCACGGGTAAAGACCGGTAAGCGACGAACTTTCGAGCGTTTCATTTCTTACAATGCGGACCGGTGACGAGGTACGCGCTTCCACGCCGGAAAGAACGGCGTCCGGACGGGAAAAGCCGTGGATTTTCCGCTCAGATGCACGAATGCCTTCCACAAGGGAGTCTCCGATAAACGTCGGAAGAACTTCCCGCAGATTGGCGAAAGTCCATTCTCCGCAGATGGAAGGGGTTACCTCTCCAAGTGCTGTAGAAACTCTGTTTTCACAGAAATCACCAAAAAGCTGCACCGGAACTTTGCCTTTTCCGGCTTCCCACGCAGCGTGTTCAAGCGCTCTCTGGAATGCCACACCATCGAGTACGTCCGGCGTTCCCTCTACATGGTACGGGCGGTAGTCTTCCGGTGTTACGGTGACAATCATAGCGCTGTTCGCATTTTTACCTTCCCGGTCAGAATAACTCATACCGTTGACGCAGGTGCGTTCCGCTTCCGAGGATGCGTTGACAACATAGCCGCCGGGACACATGCAGAATGAGTACACACCTCTTCCGTTTTCACACTGATTGGTGAGCTTATACGGTGCTGCCCCAAGAAAATCCGGTGCCTCCGGTCCGTACTGATCCTCCGTGATCATCTTCTGCGGATGCTCAATGCGGACGCCGACAGCGAAGGATTTTGCTTCCATGGAGATCTTATTTTCGCAGAGTTTAAAGAAGGTATCGCGTGCAGAGTGGCCGATCGCAAGGACTGCCGTCTCCGCGGCAATCTTCTCGGTTTCATTGACGGTTACAGAAGTGAGTCTGCCGTTTTCAATCCCAAAGTCCGTCACTTTTGCTCCGAAACGGACTTCTCCGCCCCATGCCTCGATCTTTTTCCGCATCGTTGTCACAATTCCGATGAGCTGATCGGTGCCAAGGTGCGGTTTCTGATCGTACAGAATTTCTTCCGGTGCCCCGCATTCCGTGAAAATCCGGAGTACCTCACGGTTTCTGCCGGATGGATCCTTCACCGAAGTGTTTAATTTTCCATCCGAAAACGTACCGGCGCCGCCCTCTCCGAACTGTACGTTCGATTCCGGGTTCAGAACGCCGGTTTTCCAGAACGCATCGACACTTTTCTTTCTCTGTTCTGCAGATTCGCCGCGCTCCAGAACGAGCGGACGGTAGCCATGCTTTGCGAGAACATAGGCACAAAAAAGCCCTGCCGGACCGCTTCCGATAATAACCGGCCGGTGAACAAGAGTCTGTTCTCCGGATTTTGGGAACACATATGGCTTTTTCTCCGCTTTTACGATCTGGTTATTTTTCGCTTTCCGCAGTACGGCGTTCTCATCTTTTACTTTTACATCAAGCTGATAAACGTATTTTAATTCGGATTTCTTTCTGGCATCAATTGAGCGGCGTAAGAGCTCAATTTCCTGCAGATCGTGTTTTCCGATTTTCAGTGTTTTTCTTATTTTCTGTTCCAGTTCCTCCTGTGTGTGGGTGACTGGAAGCTTTAATTGCTGTATCCGAATCATGCATGTTCTCCTGCTGCAGCTCTTCCGGCTGCACTTCCGCTGGACCAGGCCCACTGGAGATTGTAGCCGCCGCAGACGCCGTCGACGTCCAGGGCTTCTCCCGCAAAGAAAATACCAGGGTGCTGTACCGATTCCAGAGAATCCGTAAGCTGGTCGAGCGTGATGCCGCCCGCACACACCTGGGCTTTTCCAAAGTCGGTCTGGCCGGTGATCTGTAAACGATATGATTTGATAGCGCCTGCCATTTCTTCCGGAGTCTTTTTCTTTCCGATCAGAACCGGAATGAGTTTTTCCGGAAGAAGACCGATCAGAAGCTCTTTGGGCGCTTTATACGGGCAGATTTCCTGCCGTCTGACAAATTCTGCAGTAAGCTCCGATTCCGTCAGTTCCGGAAAGAAGTCTACGAGAAGTTCAGCGCGTTTTTTCTGCATGCAGGCGCGCACAGCGAACCGGGAAATCTGGAATACCGGGATGCCGGAGACACCGTAGTCGGTAAGCTGCAGTTCTCCCTGTTCCGTCAGAATCTCCTGATTTTCAACCAGAAGCGTAATCTTCGCGCGCACCCGAACACCCGCCCAGGAGGAAAACTGGTTTTCTTTGCAGCGGAGCGGGCAGAGGGCCGGGGAAAACGGAATCGAAGCGAGCTGAAGCTGATCGGCAAATCGAAGTGTATCTCCGTCGGAACCGGCGATCTGGGAAGCACAGCTTCCGCAGCAGATGATGACGCTGTCAGCCGGGTACTGCCATCCTTCGGTGCGCACCAGATAACCATTTTCGGCTTTTTCCACTGCAACAGCCGTTTCCCGTGTCTTGATTTTTACCTTTCGGAATCTGGCTTACAAAACCAGCAGATCAAGAACGGACTGTGCCTGCTCGCTGGCCGGATAAAGCCAGCCTTCACGGCTCCGGATGCGGATGCCGAGCTGTTCAAAAAACTGTTCGGTGTCCTGTTCGGTAAACTGTTCGAGAACCCGTGATGCACGCTCCTGATTTCCCGTGCGGTAGCACGATGCATCCTGATAACGATTGGTAAAATTACACCGTCCGTTTCCGGTCGCAAGAAGCTTTCTGCCCGGTTTATCGTTCTTTTCCAGAACGGTGACCGCGGCACCGAGACGTGAGGCCCAAATTGCCGCCATCAGTCCGCTCGCGCCGCCGCCGATAATTACCACATTTTTTGCCATTATAATGTCACCATACCGGCATCGGCGAGTTTCTGAAGACTCATCAGAATACCGAATTTTGCGTGCTGCCACGTAAGCCCACCCTGGAAATAGACAGCATACGGCGGTTTGATCGGGCCGTCGGCAGAAAGTTCAATGGAAGAGCCCTGCACGAAAGCGCCAGCTGCCATGATAACTGGGCTGTCGTAGCCTGGCATATCCCAAGGTTCCGGGGAAACGAAGCTGTCGACCGGGGCAGCTGCCTGGATACCCTGGCAGAATGCGATGACGCCTTCCGGTTTTCCAAAGGTTACCGCCTGAATGATGTCGTGACGGCTCTCGGTTCCGTTTGGAACAACGGCAAATCCCAGTTTCTCATAAACATTTGCAGCAAAGACAGCACCTTTTAATGCCGCTGCGGTAACGGTCGGTGCCAGGAAGAATCCCTGATAGAAGGAACCGTTCACACCGAGTGTTGCGCCAACCTCTTTTCCAAGTCCCGGGGAGAGCAGACGGTATGCTGCATTTTCCACGTACTTTTTCTTTCCAACAATGTAACCGCCGGCCGGAGCCAGTCCGCCGCCCGG
>OGQX01003296.1_pt1 | contig 11190 bp, 11 predicted proteins | sample 1553291 | NCBI WGS metagenome assembly OGQX01 (sample SAMEA2580030, study PRJEB22360) | human gut metagenome | biome: human gut; feature: human-associated habitat; material: faeces | place: Denmark | collected 2008/2010
CCCTTGGAAGATATGCCGATCCTTTTGCAAAAAGATCTCAGAAAAAGCCCTGCATAAAATAAACGGAAAATGGTTGAAATCCCGGTTTAGCTATGGTAAAATAACCTCTAGTTGATTAGGAGGTGTAACCGCGTGAACATTTTGAAGATTATTCTGACTGTAATTTATGCAATAGATTGTATCGCTCTGACTGTTGTCGTACTGATGCAGGAGGGCAAGCAGGCAGGACTTACCGGAGCAATCAGCGGCGCCGCTGAGACATACTGGGGTAAGAACAAGGGTCGTTCCATGGAAGGTGGATTAGAGCTTGCAACAAGGATTCTTGCTGTTGTGTTTGTCGTGCTTTCATTAATTCTCAATCTGAAGATATTTCAGTAGAGCATGACAATGGAGCGATAACAGTATGGTTGTTGTTTTGAGAGAGCGTGCTGCTAAAGCGATGGCAGTATGGTTGTTGTTTTGGTGGAATATGTTACTAAAGCGATGACAGTTTCGCCGTTGTAAACAAATGCATTATTACAGGGATTGCCGATTGGCAATCCCTTTTTTCAAAATGGAGGATCTGTATGAAAAAAGAAGAGTTCGATAATAAAAAGAAATTAGTATATGATTTTGTTACAGACAAAGAATATAAGCCGATGTCTGTAAAGGAAATGGCGATGGTATTACAGGTGCCTGCCGCAGAAAAGAAAGACCTGCGCCGCGTGGTCGAGGCATTGTGCGAGGAAGGCAAGATCCATATCAGCGTGGAAAAGTGCGGCCACTGGCCGACAATCTGCTTACCGGCCGCTTTATGGCAACACAGAAAGGGTTTGGATTTGTCCGTGTTGAGGGAGAAGAGGAGGACTACTTCATCCCGGCGCATCAGGTGATGAATGCACTCGAAGGAGATACTGTGCGCATTTCCGTAGACGACAAGCAACGTGGCAAACGTAAAGAAGCAACGGTTGTGAGCGTATTAGAGAGAGCCTCAACAATCTTAGTGGGAACGTATTCCAAAAGTAAAAGCTTCGGTTTTGTCGTTGCTGACAACCATAAGTTCACCAAAGATATTTATATTCCAAAGGCAGAAAGCAAAGGTGCTGTCACCGGTCATAAAGTTGTTGTAGAAATTACGGACTATGGCAGTGAAAATCACAACCCGGAAGGCAGAATATTGGAAATTATAGGTCATATCAATGATCCCGGTGTTGATATTTTATCTGTGATCAAAGCGTATGGTCTGCCGGAAGAGTATCCGGATGCAGTGATGGATCAAGTTGCGGGGATTGATGACGAAGTACCGGAAGAACAAAAGAAAGGACGCGTAGATTATCGATCTTTGCAGACGGTAACGATTGACGGTGAAGATGCCAAAGATCTTGATGATGCAATAACCTTGACCAAAGAAGGAGACATATATCATCTGGGTGTGCATATTGCGGACGTCAGTCAGTATGTAACAGAGTCCTCTGCATTAGATAAGGAAGCCCTTAAACGAGGAACCAGTGTATATTTGGTCGATCGCGTTATTCCTATGCTGCCCCATAAGCTGTCAAACGGAATATGTTCACTAAATCAGGGGACAGATCGTCTTGCTTTATCCTGTATGATGGACATCAATGCCAAAGGAGAGATCATAAAACACCGCATAGAGGAAACTGTGATCAACGTCGATCGTCGAATGTCCTACACAAGTGTTCATGCGATTGTTGAATTGCAGGATCCTGAGGAGCGCAAAGAATATGAAGAACTGATACCGATGTTTGAACTGATGTATGAGCTGGCATCCATTTTGCGCAAGCGTCGTGATAAACGTGGATCTATAAATTTTGATTTTCCGGAAAGCAAGATCACATTGGATTCCAAAGGAAAACCGATCGATGTAGCAGAATACGAGCGCAATAATGCACATCGTATTATTGAAGAATTTATGTTGGCGGCAAATCAGACCGTTGCGGAAGATTACTATTGGCAGGAACTTCCTTTTGTGTATCGTACACACGAAGCACCTGACAGCGAAAAGATATTACAGCTCGGCATATTTATCAATAATTTTGGATATACCATTAAGACTGGTGCGGAGGATGAAATACATCCAAAGGAACTGCAAAAGTTGATCTCCAAAGTGGAAGGAACGCCAGAGGAGGGACTCATCAGTCGACTGACGCTGCGTTCTATGAAACAGGCAAAATATACGACAGGATGTGAAGGTCACTTCGGGCTGGCAATGAAATATTATTGCCACTTTACGTCGCCGATCCGCCGATATCCGGATCTGCAGATCCATCGTATCATCAAAGAAAATCTACACGGTGCCTTGACAGACAAGCGGATCAGTCATTATGAACAGATACTGCCGGAGGTGACGGCAGAGGCAAGCAGACTGGAGCGAAGGGCAGATGATGCGGAGCGTGAAGTTGAAAAAATGAAAAAAGCGGAATATATGGAGCAATTTATCGGTGAGACATTCGACGGTGTGATTTCCGGCGTGACGAGCTGGGGTATGTATGTGGAACTGCCGAATACGATCGAGGGTATGGTGCGTGTTGCAGACATTCCGGGAGACTATTATTATTTTGAGGAAGAGCGCTATCAAATGGTTGGAGAGAAGACAGGCAAAATATATAAGCTTGGCCAGAAAGTGCGCGTGACCGTGTCGGCAGTAGACAAGCTGCTTCGCACGATCGACTTCGAATTGAATGAGGAGGACGAAAACGAACATGGCGAAGAAACTGATCGCAAATAATAAAAAAGCATATCATGATTATTTTATCGAGGAAAAATATGAAGCAGGGATATCTCTTGCCGGAACAGAAGTGAAATCTCTGCGTATGGGCAGATGCAGTATAAAAGAAGCATTCATTCGCATCGAACACGATGAGGTATTTGTGTACAATATGCACATCAGTCCTTATGAAAAAGGAAATATCTTTAACAAAGATCCACTGCGCGTGCGTAAATTATTGCTGCATCGCCAGGAAATCCGCAAGATCCAAGGGCATATTACGCAGAAGGGTTATACGATCGTGCCGCTAAGCGTGTATTTCAGTGGCAGCCTGGTCAAAGTCGAAATTGGCTTAGCAAAAGGTAAGAAATTGTATGACAAACGACAGGATATTGCCAAGAAAGATCAACGGCGTGAGGCAGAACGTAAATTCAAAGTAAGTAATTTGTATTAATGAATTACGATAGTATTGAATTGAATATTGTAAAAAGTGGATGAAATCTTTTCTTTTTTTGTGCGTGTCAAACAGCCGATTTTAACGAAGTTATTTTGCACAAAAAAACAAATTATTCATTAAAAAAAATCGGCAGAATTACTTCGATAAAATTTTGGAAATAATTTAAGAAACAAAGCATCTGTTTTATTGTATGATTTATACAAACTCAGCCGATTAAAACATTATTTGTTGGATAAAATGTATGGATTCCAACATGAATTTTAAAAAATGGAAAAAAACGGGAAAATAACATGACAGATTTTATAGTTGACAACACAAAAGTCATGTATTAAAATAATACACGGCTGATTGAAATGTGAACAAAATGTGTTTTGTATGTCGAAAAAATACATAATATGTCATTTCGAAACAGAATGACAAAAGGTTTTGCATAATGACGAAAACAAGCACATGTTGTGACGCAGGCAGACTGCCGGAGGGAGATGACGACTTGATAGATTTTCACACACACATCTTGCCACGTATTGACGATGGGAGCGGCAGCTCACAGGAATCTTTAGAACTTTTGGCTCTTGAGAAAGAGCAGGGAGTTGATCGAATCGTTTTTACACCACATTTTTATGCGGGGAAGGATTCGGTAGAAAATTTTCTGGATCGGCGTGAGAAATCATATCAACGCTTGCTGTTCCGAATGGAAGAGAAGGGCATCGAGCCTCCAGTATTTTACAAGGGTGCTGAGGTGTATTATTTCGCAGGCATGGGCAAAGCGGAGATGGTTCCGGAGCTTTGTATCGAAGGAACGAATATTCTCTTATTAGAAATGCCGTTTGCACAGTGGGATAAAGGAGTGGTTGAGGACGTAAAGTTTCTTGTACAGAAGCGAAAGCTTACCTTGATCATTGCACACATTGAGCGTTATTATCCATTTCAAAAAGACAAAAAATATTGGGAAGCCGTATTTGATCTTCCGGTGTATACGCAGATCAATACAGAGAGTTTCCTGTCATGGCGAACCAGACACAGGGCGCTTGGGTTTTTGAAATCCGGTGACTATGAGGTAATACTTGGATCGGATTGCCATAACATGAAAACGAGGCTGCCTAATCTGCAGGAGGGCAGAAACGTCATAGCCTGCAAGCTTGGTGCACAGTATTTGCAAGAAATTGATGCACTGGGAGAAAGGATCTTACCATAATGGAAGATAAGCGTGTAGGGAAGAGTAATCGATCGAAGGCGATATGCATTACGGTTATTGTACTGTTGTGTATCGGTCTGACGAGTTTGTTCTTAATGGAATATCGTTCCGGCAATACGAGCCGGAAACAAAAAGGCTCGAAGAACCACACAGCAGAGCAAACGGAGCAGCCAATTGATTGGGATTCCCTTCAGAAAGTCAAACTTAACCATCATAAATACGGATTATTACATAAAGTAACTTCATGGTTGATCATCGGAACAGATGTCAGTGGCAATCAAGATGGCATCGGCGAGGATTATCAGGGTGCCATGGCAGATTTCATGTTATTGGTCGTATTTGATGAGGAGAATCATTCCTATGGAATGTTACAGCTTAACCGTGATACCATGACGGAAATTCATCTATTGGACAACAAAGGTGAAGGCGAGGCAACAGCAGATATTCAGTTGTGTACAGCACACTGGTATGGAGGCAATAGACAGCAGGGATGTGAAAACACGATCACCGCAGTGTCTCATTTGCTTGGTGGCGTACCGATTGATGGTTATTATGAACTTCCAATGAAAGCGATACCGGTTCTTAATAAACAGGTTGGTGGTGTTACCGTAACGTTGGAAGACGACTTTTCAAGCGTGGATGCGGCAATGGTGAAGGGCAAGACAATCACATTATCAGATTCACAAGCGTTTCACTATATTCACGACCGTTATGGAGTTGGAGACGAAGAAAACACATCACGAATGAGAAGACAAAGACAGTATATGAGTGCATTTGCGGACAAGGCAAAGCAGAAGATTGCTGAAGATAATCAGTTCGCAGCAACATTACTCAATGCATTAGACTCATATGCAATATCTGAAATTAATCAAAATGATTTGATGCATTATTTAGACACAATTAATGAGTACCAATCCCAGGGAATGCTTACGATAGATGGCAAATTAAAGCTGGGCAAGGCGTTAGGAGATGGCTTAGAACACAGAGAATTTTATGCGGATGCAGCATCAATTGAGCAAATAGTCAAAAAATTATATCCGCTGATGGAACAGCCTAAGACAAATAAATAGCATTCTAATCTGCCATACAGAGTTCAAGAAATAGTGCTGAGGTAATAATGGCATATTATGGGAGATCAGAGATATACACAGAGCATGTTGATAAGGGGAGCTTAAATGAGTAAGTTAAGGGACAAGATTCAAATCCAGGACCAAGACAGCGAAGAAGTGGAAATTGACTTATTGGAGTTATTTCAATATTTTCGCTCACAAATTTTAATATTGATCATTGCATTGTTAGTCGGTGGTGTTGCTGCAGGAGCAATCACGCACTTCCTGATCACACCAAAGTATCAGGCAACATCAAAGTTATATGTAGTATCAGCATCCAATAACAAGATCGTTGATTTGAATGACTTGAACATCGGTACCTCTCTTTCGGAGGATTATACTGAGTTGATCAAGATCCGTCCAATCTTAGAGGATGTTATTAAGGATTGCAACCTTGACTACGAATATGAGGAGCTGCTTGAAATGCTGACGATCGCACCGGTGGGTGAGACTCGTATTTTGGCAATCACGGTAGAGAGCACCTCAGCAAAAGAGGCAATGACGATCGCAAACAGCGTAGCAGCGACAGCGGTAACGTATCTGCCGAAGCTGATGGAGACAACGGCTCCGAACATTGCTGAAAAGGCAGTGCTTCCGGAAGGACCATGTTCGCCGAATCTGGTTAAGAATATCGCAATCGGTGCTATTGGAATGTTAGTGCTTGTGATGGCAGTGCTTACTGTATTATTCCTGATGGACGATACGATGCGATCTGCAGAAGAGGTTGAGAAAGCCTTTGGTGTAATGCCGCTTACCGTTATCCCTGAGGGTGATATTGCAGAAATTTCCGATAAAAGAGAGGAAGAGATCGCTAAGGAGAAGAAGAAAGCTCACAAAGAGCGCAAGAAAGCCAGAAAGCAAAAGAAAAAAGACGATCAGAAGCAAGAACAAAACAAATAATGCAGAAAGCACAGCGCTTATGCAGTCAATAAAAACGAAACAAACCGTTAGATAGCACGAAAACACAAAGGAGAGTGCGAGATGAATGAAGTAACCATAGGAAATATGCCGACGCTGCCATATGCAGTAGAGGAAGCGGTCAACAGACTGCGTATCAACATCAGTTTCCTGGGAAGCGATATTAAAAAGATTATGGTAATTAGTACTATGCCAGACGAGGGAAAATCGTTTGTAACGATGCAGCTTTGGCGTCAGATGGCAGAATCCGGAACACCGTCGATCCTGTTAGATGCCGACCTTCGTAAGTCCGTCATGACAGACAAATATGACATTACAATGAATGATGGCAGTGAAGTCTGGGGTACTTCTTATATATTGGCACATGACATCCCAATTCAGGATGCTGTGTTACATACACAGATATCCGGTGGAGATATTCTGCCGAATGTCAAAAACGTTGTCAATCCATCCATGTTGATGGAGAGCAAACAGTTTGAAAATATGTTGAATACTATGGCTGATATGTACCGCTACGTATTCATCGATGCACCTCCACTCAACCTCGTATCCGATGGCGAGAAGATCGGTTCCCTCTGTGATGGAGCGATTCTCGTAGTACGTGGTGGGTTTACACAGAAGAAAATGGTGCGCAACTCCATTCGACAGCTGGAAAGAGCAGGCTGTCCGGTACTTGGTATCGTACTTAACCGTGTCGGTGGTAACCGAGGAAGCTATTACTACAAGAAGTATGGCGGCAAGAAATACGGTTATGGATATGGTTACGGCTATTATGGCAGTAACAGCAAGGGTAATGAATATTATTACGCCTCCAAGTAATTATGGGCTGTCAGCATTGGTGTTATTGACACCTCAATGATATGACGGCAGAGAGTGAACCAATCGGTTCATATGACTATGCTGGGTCTACTGTTCCTATTTTGGGGGAACGGTTTACTCATAGATGATTCCGAATACGAAAGGAGGGAAAATGACAATGAAGGCAATGAAGAAAGTATTAGTAAGTGCTTTAGCAGCAGCATTAGTAGTTACAGCAGCAGCTCCTGCAGGTGCAGCTACATCTCCAGTAACAGCTCTAAAGGCTACCGATGGAAAGGCTACCGTTAAGGGTGTTACTGTTAAGATTTCCAAGAAGGGTACAGCAACTGTTACAGCTGTTAAGTCTAAAAAGGCTACAGTTAAGGTTGCAGCAACTGTCAAGGTTAAGGGTGTAACATACAAGGTTACTGCTATCGGCGCAAATGCATTCAAGAACTGCAAGAAGGTTAAGAAGATTTCCGTAGGAAAGAACGTTAAGACCATCGGCAAGAATGCATTCAAGGGCTGCAAGAAGCTCAAGACTATCACTTTAGCTAACAAGAAGGTTACCATCAAGAAGGGTGCTTTTGCTGGTCTTAACACAAAGAAGATCACTATTAAGGCTCCTAAGATGAGCAAGAAGGCTCTCAAGAAGTTCAAGAAGGCTCTCAAGAAGGCAGGCTTCAAGGGTAAGGTAAAATAATTTATCGTACCGTCTAAGGTGAGTGTCGGGCAGGTTGTTTGCAAATCGGAGAAATCTGATTCGTAAGCAATTTGCTTTTTTTCAAAATATGGGGTTATTCATGTTGCAGACCATGATAATGGTTAACTGCACTGGTGACAGGGGCGTATAAGCCAATAGATATCTGAACATTAATAAGAACAAAAAAGCCACATCAGTGGGTATAATGATAGCAGTTTATGATAAATTCAACTGCAAGAGAATGAAATTGAAAATAATTCTGTAGGAAATAACCTATAGTTTATATGTAGTATAGATGACAACGAATGGTAAGGCATGGGGAACATAAGCGTATCGCTATAGACAAAAGGAAGGTGAGAGAATGTACAGACGTAAAGCAAAAGGCTGGTATAAACATATCGACTTTATTATATTAGACATAATCTGTTTGGAACTCTCATTTTTAATTGCATATGTTATCCGTCATGGTGCGGTGAATCCGTATCATTTTCAACTATATCGTAGTGCAGCGATCGTGCTTGGATTTATTGATTTTGTATTGCTCTTTGTATGCAATACATGCAAAAATGTATTAAAGCGCGGAATGCTTCAGGAACTGTATACAACCGTCAAACATGATGTGTACGTCATTTTGGCGTTTACTTTATATTTGTTTGCAGTGCAAAACGCGCAGCCATTCTCGCGAACCGTGCTGTTCCTGTGTGCCGCATTTTACATGCCGATTTCTTATGTGACAAGGCTTATTATGAAAGAAGCGGTCAACAAGATGCATCGCAGTGGTGATAAACCGGCATTACTTATCGTATCGACGTCGGATGCCATATACGAGACGTTGAAAACGATGGGGGACACATATTATCAGCTATATACGGTGCGCGGTATCGTTATATTAGATAAAGATATGATCGGCAAGCAGATCAAAGGTATTCCGGTCGTAGCGTCAGAAAGCACCGTCATAGAGTATGTCTGCAGGGGTTGGGTGGATGAATTATTTATGGCGTGTCCTCATAATTATAAAACGCGCAGGGAGTTGGTGGCACAGTTCGTCGATATGGGCATCGTCGTGCACGAAAACTTGTTTGAAAACAAGGAACTCATTCTTAATCGTCAGATGGTAGAGCATATGGGCGGTTATACTGTGCTAACGACAACCTTAAACTATGCATCCGGCAGAGATTTGTTCCTCAAGCGATTGATCGACATTTGCGGAGGAATTGTTGGATGTATCATTACCGGAATCTTATTTGTAATCCTGGCACCGTTAATCTATATTCAGTCGCCGGGACCGATCTTCTTCTCACAGGAGAGAGTTGGTAAGAACGGTAAGCGATTCAAGATCTATAAGTTTCGCAGTATGTACCTCGATGCAGAGGAGCGCAAGCAGGAGCTTATGGAGCAAAACCGTGTAGAAGACGGCATGATGTTTAAGCTGGAGTTCGACCCTCGTATTATCGGCTGCAAAAAGCGTGCTGATGGCACGATCAAGAAAGGGGTCGGTAACTATATCAGAGACTGGAGTCTCGATGAATTTCCACAGTTCTTCAACGTACTCAAAGGTGATATGAGCATCGTTGGAACACGTCCACCAACAATGGACGAATGGGGAAAATACGAAATCCATCACCGTGCAAGACTTGCAACCAAACCGGGAATCACCGGAATGTGGCAGGTCAGTGGACGAAGTGATATCACCGACTTCGAAGAAGTCGTGGCACTCGATACGAAGTACATCAATGACTGGAGCATTGGACTTGATATTAAGATCCTGTTCAAGACGGTGTTAGTAGTGCTGCATCGTGAAGGTGCGATGTAGGTGAGAGTGGTTAAGTGATCACATCTTGAGAGTGTGAAGCTATGTAAGAGTGGTTATGGTGCGGCTTGTGAAAGCGGCCGCTTCATGATATAAATATTATACGTTGTGTTTTGAGAAGTGTGCCTTTCCCGAGGTACACTCTCAAAGTATCTAAGCGCAATTGCCTGTAGAGACGCGTCCCTGCAAGCAGCGTATACGTAAGTTACAAAAATCTGATTGAGTAATCGTCGCATTGTCGCGTTATGAGAGTAGGATGGTTATATTTGCTGATGATTTTCTATTCATTGCTTATTTTTTTGGAGCATTTGATAGGAAGTGGCGGAGCATACCCTTTTTCTCTAAAAAATATGATAATGCACGAAGCACAAATCAAATTGGTTTGTGCTTTTTAGATTTACAGGAAACTTAAAAGACTTGGCAGAGATATTTCATAGCTTGGTTAAGATAATTTGTGGTAGTGATTTAATACCTGAAATTATGTGTGAGAAATGGAGAGTTATACTATGTGGTATGTAATGCAGGTACAGACAGGAAATGAAGAAATTGTTATTCAACTGTGTGAACAGATGGTAGATTCTTCCAAATATAAACATATTTTTTCGCCGAAGTGTGTGACCCTTAAGAAGTATCAAGGTGAATGGAGAGAACTGATTCGTCCGTTATTTCCGGGATATATCTTTATTGATACGGATGAGAGCTGTATTACAGATGTCGTGCGTGCTTGTTATGCGATTCCGGCTGTGACAAAGGTATTACGTAGTGAAGATAATTTTATTCCAATACATGAATTGGAACAATGTTATCTGCAGGAAATGATGGACGATCACAATATTGTCAGAGTGTCTGTTGGCTATCAAATTGGAGAACATATAGAGATTCTAAAAGGTCCGCTTCGATATAGACATGCTAAGATCTGCCGTGTTGATCGTCATAAACGCATTGCGGAGATAGAGGTAGAATTATTTGGCAGATATACCAAAGCAAAAGTTGCCTTAGAGATCATTGGCAAAACAACCAAAGAAAACTTACAAAATGAAAAACTGAAACAAGAGCAGCAACGAGATCTTGAAAGACAACATAAACAACAACAAACCTTGAATTCAGTAAATAGTTTGTGTGTGGGTGATCCTATACAGATCATAAGTGGAGCATTTGCGGGACTGCGAGGTACACTTCTAGACGTCAATCTGAAACGTCAGGAAGTGAAAGTTGCTATTTGTTTATTTGATAGAGAAACAGAGGCTGTGTTGCGTATAGATGAAGTTGTATGAGATATTAAGGGAGAGAAATTTTGGCAAACATTCATGTTAAAAAGACAAATATAGAAGGGCTATATGTTATTGAACCTATTGTTTTCTCTGATTACAGAGGTATATATTTTGAAACATATAATTATGAGGTGTTTTCTTCCTATGGATTAAATTATCATTTTGTGCAAGATAATGAATCTGTAAGTAAAAAAGGTGTTTTGCGTGGAATGCATGTTAATA
>OGQX01003298.1_pt1 | contig 11184 bp, 10 predicted proteins | sample 1553291 | NCBI WGS metagenome assembly OGQX01 (sample SAMEA2580030, study PRJEB22360) | human gut metagenome | biome: human gut; feature: human-associated habitat; material: faeces | place: Denmark | collected 2008/2010
CTCCTGGTCCCAAACCAGGCGCTCTAGCCAAGCTGAGCCACACCCCGAAGGATTTTATCGCTTGCGCACTCTTCCGGCCACTGAGCTGTCCTTTTCGTGACGCAAGGATTATTATATAGGACAGCTTCTGAAAAGTCAACACTTTTTTATAAATATTTTATTTCAAAATTTGCCTTCCCGCTTTTATTCAGATCCATCACAATGTAGGACGGTCTTCTCCCCTCCTGTCTCGGATAGGAGAGACTGCCCGGATTGAGTGCAATCACATCCCTCGTGTAATCGATCACAGGCCTGTGCGTGTGGCCGAACATTACAATGTCATAGCCCTGCGCCGCCGCTTCCCGCTCAATATCGGCGATCCCCGCACTGACATAGTAATAATGTCCATGCGTGATCAATACACGGTAGCTGCCGATGCGAAGTTCTTTTTCCCGTGGAAGATTGGAAAAAAAGTCATTGTTGCCCGCAACGATCTCCATCCGGCATCCCGCCATCTCCGCAATGCTGTCCTCATCTCCCTCCGCGTCACCCAGATGGATCAGAAGATCCATCGGCTGCTCACGCTCTAAGATAACTTTTAAATTTTCAAGTTTCCTGTGCGTATCGCTTACAACCAGTATTTTCATAGGCTAAAACCCGTACTCATGCAGCAGCTTCTTCATGGAACGAAGCGCTTTTCCTCTGTGACTGATTTCATTCTTCTGCTCTTCTGTCAGCTCCGCCGTCGAGCAGTGATACTCATCCACATAGAAAATCGGATCATATCCAAATCCGTTCTCCCCTGCCGGACATTCCCCGATATATCCCTCGATCGTCTCCCGTGTCACAAGCGTCTTCCCATCCGGAAGCACTGCTGCAATCGCACAGACAAACCGCGCCGTGCGCTGCTCCTTCGGCACGCCCTTCAAACGGTCGAGAATCGCCTGATTCTTAATATCATAGGAGGTATCCTCGCCCAGATACCGCGCCGAATATACGCCCGGCTCCTTGTTTAAATAATCTACCTCCAGACCGGAATCGTCAGCCAGCACAATATCCTTCGTACAGGCAGCTACTGCCTTCGCCTTGATCTGCGCATTCTCCTCGAACGTCGTGCCGTTCTCCTCAATATCCAGGGAAATACCTGCTTCCTTCATGGAGCAGATCTCCATATCCATATCCGCCATAATCTCGCGGATTTCTCTCATTTTTCCGGCATTGCCGGTGGCAAAAATTATTCTCATGGCTTTGTCCTCTTTTTAGTATCCTTCTTCAAATGCGCGAAGCACTGCCTGATAGACGCCCTCTGCCGTCTCCATCTGATATGCATCAGAATTCAGCTTTTCCAATTCATCTTTGTTCGTCATAAATCCGACTTCAATCAGTGCAACCGGCACCTCACTGGTTCTAATGATATAAATACTGTCGCCTTCCACCAGTCCCTTGTCACGGCTTCCAATCCTGCCTGTGACTTCCTCCAGACAGATCTGCGCGAACTGGCGGCTCGCCTCCGACGTCTCGTCGTACATCACCTGCGTACCGCTGGTACCTGACATGCGTCCGCTTCTCGTCGAGTTATTATGTATACTGATGAAAAGATCCGCGTCAGACTTGTTGGCAAGCTGCACTCTCTGGTCAAACGTCGGATTGCTGTCATCCGTCCTGGTGTAATACACACCGATGTTCTGATCGCTGTTGTCAAAAATCTCCTTCAGCTTCAGCACGATCGCCAGGTCAATGTCCTTCTCGTTGATTCCCTGCTTGTTCGCACCGACGGCTCTTCCTCCGTGCCCCGCATCGATTACGACTACTTTATCATAGACTTCATGAGGTGTCAAAAAATTAAAATAAAAAGTCTGAGTGTCATATTCCGTCTGCAGTTCATATACCTTGTTGGTCGTGACCTCTATCACGCCCGTCTCCTCCTGCCTGGTGTAGGAGAGACCGTCAATATAGTCGCTGTTCCCCAGAACCGGGTAGCTGTCAAAATACGTGCGGTCCGCCTGCGGGATTTCCACCCGGATGGTCTGGGTCACATAATCGCTGCTGACAGCAATCTGATCCCCGGTCACACCCTCCGGCAGGCGAATACTCAATTCTCCCTTTGCCCCCGCCGCTTCATTCTGCTCTTTGATCTTTAAGTTCTGCATCGTGACCTGACTCTGGGCGAACTCTTCCTCAGCAATGCGTTCCTCTCTCGCCTCCGCCTCCCACGTGTGAAGCGCCGGAAGCTTTGGCAGAAGCACAAAAGATACAGCTGTCAGAATCATGAGAAAGACAGCCGACAGTCTCAATGCTTTTTCTTCCATAACCGTATATTCCTTTATCGATTCTTACTGAATGCCTTAATACAGAGATTACATTCCTCCACCGTATCCACGCTGTCCCATCTGGCGCCGTTGGTACTGATATAACTCTCGCCATCGTCCAGAATCACATCCGCAGTCGCCTCGTCGGCAGCGTATTCGATTGCCATCGGATGCACCGACCCCGGCGTAATCATGTGAAGCACAATCGCATAACGCTCCCCCGCATCCAGTGAAATTGCCTGATTAAAATCAACCGTATAATAGCCCGCGTTGGAGAGTTTGCCGGACGCCACCGGAATCCGCTGCGTCAGCGAACCGGCATCCTCAAAGTTCCTTACAACGTACAGCTCGTACTGGGAGTCTTTTCCTATCGCGTAAAACCCGGCTGCCACCAGTTCCTCTTCCTGTGACGTCGTGTAGACATTGGCGCCGTAGGCACTGTCCTTGTTATAGCCAAGCTGTCCGACCCAGCCGCACAGATCGCTCTGATAGATGTGATCATAGTTGCCCGGATCTTCGATCTTTGTATACACAACATTGTGTGTGCCTATATTCGTATCATAATACGATATGTAAAACACCCCGTCCTCGCCGAACGTATCTCCCCAGCTGTTCTGGCAGATAAATGCGCCGTCTCCCTCGAGATCCACATTAAAATTCTCCTTGGAATAACTGTCGTCCCAGCCGATAATCACAACGTCGTGATTCGGCTTCTCTGTACCGATGTAGCAGTAGGAATTTGTCTTCTGATTGTAATACGGAGACTTTGACTGCGAGCTGCGCAGCCCGTTATAGATCGACGTCTGCACTCCGCCGTATAAAAAGACCGACTCCTTGATCTTCTCATAATCTTTTCCGTCGATGATCTGCATTTCCTGCACATGCTTGACCGCTGTAAGATCCGGATTCGTTTTATTGTCCCCGTAAGGGTCATCCGCTTCGTATACAGGTCCTTCCCATGCCGCCAGATAAGCCATTCCCATGGTATATTCCCCGCCGTCATCCTGCGTCAGTGTAAATCCATTGTTCATCGTCATATGGTCGACCGAAAACTGCAGTTTCTCTTCCGGCAGCAACGACGACTCCAGTGCCCCCAGCGCGGCAAACGCCCAGCAGGTGCCGAAAGTTCCCTGATTGCGCACTGCTGCCGCCCGTCCCTTCTCCCTCAGATCATAGCGGGTCGGTATGATTGTCGCACTGTCCGACGTATCCATCGCCGACGCCTGATTCTCCTGTATATCCCAGGAATAGGAATAATCCAGATAATTCGCCAGATCATTCAGGCTTACATAGTAGGTATCGTCCTTGCAGATAAACGGCGACACGATCACCTCACGGGTTCCGTTGACTTTCGCCTCCGAGGCGCCCAGTGAAAACTCCACCTCATTCGCATGCTTCTCCACAAGGAGCCGCTTTCCGTCATACACATGCGCGCTGCAGTTGAGTGCATCGCGCAGAATGTTCACCGGAACCATGATATTCAGCTGGTCATCCATATAAAACGTATGGTTCTCGTTGGTGTATTCCTTGTTATCGATCACCAGCGACAACAGATTATCATTTACGCTGGATGCGATCAACGGGTTCCAGGTTGCCGCCTGCAGATTGGCTCCGCGGAAATTTTCCACTGTTCCGCTCCCCGATGCCCCCGGTTCTAATTTAAAAATCAGCATGGCGGCTACCAGCACGCCAAACACGATATATCTTTTTGAATATTTCATTCATCCCCTCCGGCGGTATCCCTTACGCTCCGCCTTGGTGGCTTCGGCCCCATAAACTGGTAAAAATAGGTGCGAAGCATTCCATTGTAGATCTTGCGGTTCTTGTCCGCTTTTCTGCCGATATAGCGCTCCGCTTCATCATAACTCGTAATCAGATACATCGACCAGGAATCGAGTCCCCGGAATGCCGCCCCGATCTCCCCGTACAGCTTCGGCAGATCCGCCTTGTCCTCGAGGCGCTCGCCGTACGGCGGATTCGTCACGATAAAGACGGATTTCTTCGGGTGGTGGAGTTCCGCTACCGGGCGCTGCTGAAAATGAATCAGGTGATCCACGCCGGCGCGTTTTGCATTCTCTCGGGCTGCCTTTATGACGTCCCCGTCAATATCATAGCCCTGTATGTCGACCTTCACATCCGTGTGGATCATCTCCTCGGCTTCCTTTACGCACTCGTACCACAGCTTGCGGTCAATCAGGTTCGTCCATTGCTCCGCCGTGAACTCACGGTTCATTCCGGGCGCAATACCGGCAGCAATCATCGCCGCCTCTATCGGGAACGTACCGCTGCCGCAGAACGGATCCACCAGAATCCGGTCCGGTCTCCACGGCGTCAACAGCAGCAGGGAAGCTGCCAGCGTCTCGGTCAGAGGCGCCTTGCTCGTCAATGTGCGGTATCCGCGCTTGTGCAGGGAGTCCCCGGACGTATCCAGCGTCACCATAACCTCATCCTTCAGCAGAAAGATGCGCACCGGATACGGCGCCCCGTCCTCCGCGAACCATTCCACATCATAGTGCTGCTTCATGCGCTCCACCATTGCCTTCTTCGCGATCGACTGAATATCAGACGGAGAAAACAGCTTGCTCTTGATAGAAGACGCCTTTTTTACCCAGAACTTTCCGTTCACAGGGATATAGTCTTCCCACGGAAGCGCCTTGATTCCCTGAAATAATTCCTCAAAGGTCGTTGCGCGGAATCTGCCCACTTCGATCAGCACGCGTTCTGCCGTGCGCAGAAAGATATTGGCACGGCAGACAGCTTCCGCATCCCCCTGAAATGAGACTCTGCCATCCTCCACCCGACTGATCTCATATCCCAGATCATAGATTTCTCTCTTAAGTACCGCTTCCAGTCCAAAATGACATGGAACCACCAGTTCATATGTCTTCATGTATTCTCCTCTGTATCATATGTCTAATTTCCTAATAATATATTATCCATTCTAATTTTTCCTGTCAATCACTTGTTCGCATTGCCTTGATACCGCCAACTATGGTATATACCTCATACCCCTCCCTGCCAAGCTTTCTCGCCGCCAGAAGGCTGGTGCTTCCATAATCGCAGTAGAGCACCAGCGGTCTGTTCTTCGGCAGACGGTGCATCCACTGATCGATCTTTTCATACGGAAGATTTCTGGCGTTCGGATAATGGTATTCCCGATAAGAATCCGCCTCCCGCACATCAATCAGAATTCCGTGCTTTCTTCTCATAATATCTTCCAATTCCCTTGGATGTATCGTATAAAACGTCATGCCCGCGTATCCTCCTTTTCCGCCATATGCTCCTGTAATCGCAAAAACAGATTACAAAGAGGTTCTCTGCAATCTGTTTCTGTCAATCTTATTCTATCCTATGCGCTTTTTCTCTGCCTGTGCCAGTCTACTGCTGATACTTGTCAGAGGTCTTGTTGGAACCGGACACGTTGGATGTCTTGTTGGTTGACTTGTTGGTCGACTTATTCTTTGCGCTGTTGGAACCGCTTCCCGCGTTGTTCTCGTAGCTGTTCTCATAACCGTCTCTGCAATTAGAAGTCGAATTCTGTGTACTTTCGTTTTTTGCCATGTTGCCCTCCATCCCGGCACGTGCTCGTGCCGAATCTTTTTATTTGCTTACTGCATGGTTAGTATCTGATGTTCCCCGGAAAATATACATGGCTTTTGTGGTTTTGCATTGCTTTTTCAAAAAGAATGTTCTATACTAATGCTGTGATATGTAAAACATATCATTTTATACCCCTTATTAATTATTTATACTCCCCTCAGAAAAAGCCAAGTGCATCGCACCTGGCTTTTTCTATCTTATCACAGTTGATATCTTATCACAGTTCATAATATTCAAGATTGTCGGTGAGCTCCTGCGTGATCCTGCCGCCGGCTTTCTGATACTTGTCATAGACTCCCTGGATACGCTGCACGGTCTTCGCGTTCAAAAGATCGAGGCGGTGCAGAGCGCTCTCATACATCGGATTCCCCTTTAACTCCTCCCGGATCGGCTTTGCGAACGGGCAATAGGTAATCAGGATCTCTCTTGCGATCTTGTTGAGGCGGTAGCTTCCCTTCGACTCATACTTCATCCAGTTCTGATAATCCTTGACGAAGACCTCACGGTAATTATTTCTTCCACGCAAGAGCGCACTCTTGATCTTCTCCTTCGCCTCGGTGGAAAGCTCGCGGTTCTTCCGGTAGAACTGCAGATAATCGCAATACTCCGCCGTCAGGGACTTCTCACGGATATCGTTCCAGTGTACACCCTGAATCTTCCTGCAGATCTCCCAGCGGTATCTTCCGACCGTATCGACCATCATATCGTCAATATCGACCGCTGTGAAAATCGGGAACAGGAAACGCGCCGAGGTATCTCTTCGCACGCCTGCTGTCTCCTGCCACATCATCGAGCGTGTTCCTGCATTCGGCATCAGAATGATGTCCGGCATGATCTCCTTCATAATCATCTCGCGGTTGATGCCCTTGTCCGGATCCGAGAACTGCACTTCACGATAGAACGCGGAGAAATCGATGTCGCGAATCTTGTGCAGTGACTCGTCCAGCTTCTGCGCCGTCACGAGCATCTTTTCAATGGAGTTGATCAGATCATACTCCCCTAAAATCGGGCAGAACGTGGACAGCTTGCCATAGGTCGCACGGTTTCCGGACGTGAACATGTTCTGAATCTCAAACTTGACTTTGAGCTCCCGGTTGGACATAAAATGCTTCTGCTGCTCTGTCGTAATCTTGCCGGTCTTGCGCATCTCTGCAAGATATGCCGGATAATCCATATCGAACTCATTTTTCGACGGCTCGTTTCTTCCGTCATAAACACTGCGCAGCCATTCAAAAATCGTGTATACATGGTCAGATTTGCAGACATCCAGATGCTCCGTGAGATCGAACAGAATATTGGCATTCTCCTCGCCGGCCATCTGCACATCCATAAATCCGAAATTCAAAAACATTTCCACAATCGGGGTAAGCTCTTTTTCCCCCTTTACGGTATGCATAAACGCTTTTAAGTAGGTATCGTAGAAAATCTGTGTGATCCGCTTGCGGATTGCAAACGTCTGCGCGTCCGTGGAAAACATATCCGGCAGATCCCGGTACTTCTGCACAAGCTCCTGCATCTCCTCGATGACGCTCTGCTCGGTATCCGCATAGGTCAGGATATGAACCAGGCAGTCTTCACTGCGCTCTTCCTGCGTTTCTTCCTCCTCGCCATCCTGTGCCTGCGGCGTCTCGTACGCTGCACCTTCTGTCTCGAAGTGGTATCCGCGGTATTCTTCCATCCGCATGTCGACCAGCTTTCCGCTGTAGATGCCAAGCTTTTTGATCACCTCGGCAATCCGGTCCATCTCATTTAAAAGCGGCTTTACATCATAATTTTTCTTATGCGCCTGAATCGCCAGAGCAAAGAACAGGTTAAAAAGATCGTTTTTCGATTCCGCCAGAAGAATATCCTGATTGTAGCGGAGATATTCCACCATCTCAATGATTCCCTGCGTCACACGCCTGGTCTGATAACTGGCTTCCATGATCGCCCCGATGCAGAGATTATCGTCCCGCTGTATCAGATGCACATACTCCTCTAAATAGCTTCCGGTCAGGCTGGCACTGTTGCCTATCTCCCAGTTCTCCGCCCGGTGCACCATCTCCAACGGCTTGAAATTGTCCATGCGCGTAAAACTCTGCTCGTCCAGATGGTACTGTGCGCAGAGATTCTCATACTGACTGTACTCATTCTCGGCAAAGGAGTGAAACTGCCTTACCAGATTGGTAAAACCGGCATAGGTTCTAAGAAGCATCTGCCGCTGTCCGAGTGCTGCCCGAAGCAGAATACTGCGCATGCTCTCCTGCCCGTGAATCGCCTCCTTTAAATCCTCCGCCGATTCACAATTGAACACCGCCAGCACGGAATCCTCGGTCGCAACATAATCACACAGATATCTGTCGCCCTCAGAAATTCCAATCACCGCATTTTTTCCAAGAACAATCTTGGCGTAGGAATTGCACTGAATGACAGTACCCTCCTGCACGATATACCATTTTTTTACTTTCTCTTTCTGCTTGGCGATTATCTGGTTCTTCTGTACCTTTACTGTCGTCATCGTCTCTCTGTCCCCTGCCTGCGCACATGACCGTGTATCTACTGCCCCTTCGCGCGTCCTTTACTTATTATTAACAATTCCGTAAGCAGCTCGTCCGCTGCCTCCTCTTTACTCATCCGTGCCAGTTCCCGCTCGCCGTCCTCTGTGATCAGTGTCAGCACGTTCGTATCGGTTCCGAAACCGGCGCCTTCCACCTTCAGATTATTGGCTGCGATCAGATCCACATTCTTTTTGCGAAGCTTTTTTCTTGAATTCTCAAGCATGTGCTCCGTCTCCATGGAAAACCCGCACAGTATCGTCTTTCCTTTGTCCGCCCCCAGAGCTGCCAGTATATCCTGTGTGCGTTCCAGTTCGATCGAAGCTTCCCGATCGGACTTCTTGATCTTCTCCTCCGCCACAGATGCCGGTCTGTAATCCGCCACCGCTGCCGCCTTGACAATAATATCCTGCTCCTTTGCACGGCTCATGACCGCGTCATACATCTGTGCCGCCGTCACAACCGGAACAACATTCACAAACCGCGGCGGCTCGCACGCTGTCGGTCCGGTCACAAGTGTCACATCCGCCCCTCGGTACATGGCGCGTCTCGCAATCGCATATCCCATCTTCCCTGTGGAGTGATTGGTAATATAGCGCACCGGGTCAATCGCTTCCTGTGTCGGACCTGCAGTGACAAGAATTTTTAATCCTGCCATGTCCTTTGGCGCAGCAAGTTCTCTTAAGACATACTCGGCCAGTTCTTCCTCGGCCGGCAGCCTGCCGTCTCCCGTATCGCCGTTCGCCAGCATCCCCCGCACCGGTTCAATCATCTCATAGCCGTAATGCTCCAGCTTGCGGATATTGTCCTGCACGATCGGATTGTGGTACATATTATGGTTCATTGCCGGGGCGATCAGGCACTTGCAGGTACACGCCATCACCGTCGTTGTGAGCATGTCGTCTGCAATTCCGTTCGCAATCTTGCCGATCACGTTTGCTGTAGCCGGTGCAATCAGCACCAGATCCGCCTGTTTCGCAAGCGCCACATGCTCCACCGAGAACTCAAAATTCCGGTCGAACGTGTCAATCAGACACTTGTTCGCCGTCAGCGTCTCAAACGTCGTCGCTGTGATAAAATTCGTGGCATTCTGCGTCATCAAAACATGTACGTTGCACCCAAGCTTCTTCAACATGCGCGCTACATTCGGCATCTTATAAGCGGCAATTCCTCCCGTCACACAAAGGAGTACAGTTTTCCCGCTCAAAAGTCCCCTTGGCTTTTCGCTCTGCTTATTCATTTTTTCCTCCTGCTCTCGTTCACTTATCCCATGATATGATGCTAAAATTCCATTTTTATTCTATACTCTTTTCTCTCTCTGTGCAATGCCTTTCTGCCTGCGCGCCCAACTTTCACCGCTAAATGTAACGCGGCATTTCCTGAAAAAAAGAATCCTATTACATAAAAAACGCACAGACCGTGTCACGTGACACAACCTGTGCGCAAATAAATATGTTCCCTATACAACCGCCCGGATGTAATGCTTTACCTCGCGCAGCTTTTTCACAAACTGGTTGTCCAGCTCATAAAATCCAAGGCCAAGCGGAACCGTAACCAAAATGTTAAACGGGACAGCAATATACCATGCCGTCTGCATGATCGCGCCGCCCAGTTCAAAGTGATAGTATACCATCTGAATCAGGAAGATATGATAGGAAGCTTTTCCAATCTGGGTGAGCAGTCTCCCCGCAAATCCCGGAATCGTACAGTGATAAAATTTCCGGAACAATAAAATAACGATCGGGAAAATATAGAACGCAACCGGCATCGCTGTCGTCTTCCAGTAGCCAAACAACTCGAAATCCTTGTCGAATCCGAAAACTGCAATCAGATATGCCAGTCCTGCCAGAAACATCATCCACATCTGATACGGCTTTACCCTCTGCTCCGGATGCAGATACAGATAACAGCCAAACGCGATTAAGAGCAGGTATCTTCCGATGCTCAGGCGGTAATAATATTTATCCATATCAAACACGATGACGCACACCTCAAACGCGAGATTGGCGAGCGCTGCCACAGCAAGTCCAAGCTTAGCATTGTATGCGATCATCACATAAATCAACGGAAAAATAACAAGCAACTGCAGCATGATCGGTACATAATAGCTTCCAGGTCCGTATGCGCCAAGCACAAAAATACGGAACAACGGTATATTTTTATCCTGCGCTGCCAGCAGCAGAATCTCAAGCAGACAAATGGCAAAAAACGGCAGCAAAAAGCGGATCAGCTTTGGTTTCATCATATTCCAGCCATACATTTTCTCCAGATTTCCGTCTGCTTTTTTGCGGTTTGACATTGCAAAATTATAACCGCTCACAATCATAAATACCGGCACTGCCATGTTGATCAGCATCGTAAAAAAAGGAGATGTCTTATCCTCCCATCCATAGTGCGTAATGATTACCATAATGACACAGACTGCCTTGAGATAATCCAGAAATTCGATTCTCTGTTTCTTTCCCTCTTGCATTTCTAATCCTCATTCCTCTTTTTATACACAATCCTGATGTCCTCTTTTTGACACCAATTCTGTATATTACGCACTTTTTGCATGATTTTCAATAGTAATTGTGGCTAAATTTGGGCTTCAATCGAGGGATTTATAAAGCATTTCTACGATATGATTTTCAGATAAAACAAAAGATATATACTATAGAGGAAAAAAAGACCCGGAAGATGATCTTCCGGGCTTTCCTACGTGCGCGAGAGGATTCGAACCCCCGACACCTTGGTCCGTAGCCAAGTGCTCTATCCAGCTG